>ERZ1034377.28-NODE-28-length-58207-cov-79.562205_pt1 | contig 58207 bp, 74 predicted proteins | sample MGYA00520584_ERZ1034377 | MGnify/ENA primary metagenome ERZ1034377 (study PRJEB33736, sample SAMEA104288464) | Azolla filiculoides | biome: Urban; feature: water surface; material: ditch water | place: Netherlands | collected 2014 ... | reverse complement strand
TTATTGGGGTTTTAAAACCAAGGATGCACGTAAAAAAATGCAGCGTTTATATCCGAGCATTTAACCCAGCAAAATTGTCTTGGCAGACTATTAGTACCTAATGTAGCTGAACTATATATAATAAATTTCCACCGATTTCAGTTAATCACCGAGTTAATTGTCCTAACAAATTATATTTTACATACACGATCACGTATTTGAATATACCTATGTAAAGGATCTAAAAAGCAAGTGCCATGCCCAAACGCCTCCTAGTTGTCTAATCACCTGGAAAAGTCAAAAAGGTGAGTCAAATTCTCGGTTCAGATTGGATTGTTCGCGCTAGTTGTGGATATATCTGCGAACTCAGCAATGAGGGTGATGATTTACTGAGATTCACAATGGAGGGTAATAGTGTCCGCTGCAACTATATCTCCCGTGACCAACGAGCAAAAGAAACAATTCAGCAACTCAAAGCTGCTGTTAGGCAAGTTGATGAAGTCGTTTTAGCCACCGACCCAGACGGAGAAGGAGAAACCATTGCTTGGCATCTTAAATAAACGTTAGGTTTGAGAGAATCCAAGCGAGTAGTTTATACAGAGATAACAGCATCTGCGGTTCAGAATACGATCGCACATCCTAGAAAACTTGACTCCAATTTAATAGGTGCACGATTATGTTGAGATTATCTCGACAAGCTGGTAGGTTACAAGGCTAGTCCGCTAGTTTGGGCATTAAATAAGGGTGCAAAAAGTGTAGGGAGAGTTCAAAGTGCCACATTACACTTAACTTGTCAGCTAGAAAGAAAAATTCTGGCTTTTGTCCCCCAAGATTACTGGAGTGTTTGGGTAGATTATGATTATAAAGAAGGATTCCGGGCTTTCTATAAAGGTACAGCGAATTCTCCCACAGAAACACCACAACCAGAAACTGAAACTCATGATGATGCAGCTAGTAATAACATAGAAAGAGCTGAACCTAAGCGCGTTCTTTCAGAAGCAGAAGCAACAAGATTAGTTGAGGAAGCAAAGCTTCATCCTCATCAAGTTATTCAAGTTGAAGGGAAACTTGTTAATCGTCAAGCACCTCCACCATTTACCACCTCAACCCTGCAACAAGCAGTCAGTTCTAAGTTGAAATTTGCCCCTGACAAAACCATGCAGGTAGACCAAAAGCTATATGAGGCAGGGTTAATTACTTACATGTATGGGAACAGATTCAGTGATGTTGAGTCCTGAATTTTGTGCCAGTACGCATGCATCAATGGTTGGAGCAAAATGACCCCCAGAATGTCCCCCAGTAAGTAGCCAAGCAAGCACCGTAGTAGTAAAATGGCTCCGGAAGCACAGGAAGCTATTCGTGCTACAGATATCTTTCGTCCTTCAGTCCAATTCCGTGAAGAACTACCTACTGATGAGTTTAACCTGTATCTGATTATTTGGAAAAGAGCGATCGCATCTCAATGTCGTCCTGGGCAAGTTCGCAAAGCTTAGGTAATTACTCAGTCAGGAAATCTTTTATGGCAAGCCAGAGGATAGGTTGTAGAATTTTACGGTTATGAACAGTATTGGCCTAATCTTGGTAAAGATGCCGTTTTACCTCTTTTACAACAGCGACAGGTACTGACTTTAGAGAATGCTGGGCATGAAAAAAAACAAACCCAACCACCACCAAGATACAGCGAACCAAAACTCTTACAACTGATGGAATGCAACGGGGTTGTCCTAGTACCTATGCTCCTACGGTTGCTACTTTAAAGAAAGGTAATTATGTGGAGTTGAAAAAAGACAATCTCCAAACTACAGCCTTGGGATTAGAAGTTGATGAGTTTTTACAAAAGGCATTGGCAGATTTATTAGAAGCGGAATTTACTGCCAAGATGGAAGATGCACTAGACACAATCTCTGAAGGAAAAAACTCTTGGCAACATTACCTAACTACTTGGAATCAAAATTATTCTGTACCTGCGCTTTCCAAAGCTAAAGGTGTGGTTATCAATTCATCATCTACAGCTGAAAGTAATAGTTTATTTGAGCAAAAATATGAAACTTCTAAAACTCGCTGTCCTGATTGTAAGGACTTTTTAGCTAAAATTCCCAGCAGTAAAGTCAAGAAGAAATACTTCCTTAAATATGTGAGTGGCTGTGAAAATACTGTTCTGTTTTGGAGTGATTTTAACAAAATCTGGGAAGCACCTAAAACTCAAACATCTCCAGATGAAAATGATCCCAAGCCTTCAGCAAAGCTGACTTTATATCCCTGTCCGGTATGTAAGAAACCTTTGGAGGAATACAGCTATATTAAGGATAGACAAAATAAAAATATGTTGCGGTGTTCTGGTCAAGATTCATGGAAGGATAATAAACAATAAGTGGGAATTTAAATTTAATTGGTTAAAACACCACTTATTCTTTTATTTCCCCCCTCAAAACAAAACCCACCCACACATAAAGGTGTTAGGTGGATTTGTTAATTATTAAAAGTGGAGCTTATGGGAATTGAACCCATGTCCAAATTGGGTATTAACCCCCCGCTCATTCACAGGTTTAGCCTTTCTGACCCTCAAGGCGGGAATCGTTCATTATCCCGAACGTAGGATACTCTGATTTAATCTTAGCCACCAAGCCAACCAGAGAACGCTTGCGGGAGCATCCGTTGGGGTTAGGTCTTTAGTCCTTAACGGAGTCAAACTAAAGACGCTCGAACCTGAAAGAGGTGTTTTAGGCAGCTACTAGAGCTTCCCGACGAGCAAATTTTACGATATTGTTCGCAATTACTTTTTTTTCGAGTCTTTGATTTCCGAGAGGTGACTCGCTCTCGACCTGAATCACAGAGTAGCTTTCGCCAACCTGTCGAAACCGTTAAAGCCCCATGTCTTTCATATTTTTTATTATAGTACGGGATTTTGCAAGTTGACAAATAAAAGGTATAGCTATTTTATTTTTTTTGACTAAATTAAGGGTAGGGATAGACATTTTACAGGTATAGGGATACGCCATGACTAGCCTAACTCTGATTCAACCAGAAGAAATCGTCCATTTATCAGGTATCAGTTGGCATACCCATGAGAGTTTGCTAAATGAACTCAGTACCAATCGTCGTCTCCGCTTAACCTATTACCAGAGTAATCTGGAAATTATGGTTCTTTCACCAGAACACGAACGTTATAAAAAAATTGTTGGTCTATTTGTCGAAACTTTAGCCGAGGAACTAGAATTGGATATTGATCCTCTAGGTTGTACCACTTTTAAATATCCAGAACTATCTAGCGGAGAACCTGATGAATTTTTCAACATCAAAAATGTCAAGTCCATTCAAGGTAAAACTAGAATTAATTTACAAGAATATCCACCACCTGATTTAGTTGTGGAAATTGATATTACTAGCAATTCTAAGGATAGTTGCGCAGTTTATGCAGAAATGGGTGTGCCAGAAATTTGGCGATATAATTTAGCGATATGATGGTATAGTATTTACTATTAATTTTTAGAAGATGGTAACTATAGAATAGTAGTGGACGAAAGTTTAGCTTTTCCTAATTTGCCCTTACCAGAAATTTCCAACTTCTTGAAAAATGCTGTTAGTAAAAATATTTTGACTTAGTCAAAGAATTTAGAAACTGGGTGAGGAGCAAAATTCAAGAGACTTCCAGTTAAAAATTTAAACAATCAGAACACACCATGATTAGCCCTGTGTTATCTCGACTTTAATGAAATTGATGGTTTTGAGGATCTAAGATAGGTAATTACTATAGAAAAAAATCTAAATTTAGAGTAATACTCGGTATTCTATAATGAATAGAAAGGAGGTGATTTTTCAGGATGACTGTAACTGAAATATTAAGATCATAGCTTTGTTGTTTTCATAAGGTTACTGATTTAATATGTCTAAAAAAAAGAAAACTAATAGTCCCAATCATGATCAATTAGAATTAGACTTAATATTTACTGCTTTGGATTATAAAGACAACAAGAAAAATAACCAAGTTTAATCCCTAGTAAATTCCCATATAAACAATCAATCACAATCCTATTCTACCAACTCCCTAAATAGTCCAGAAAACCCGAAAGATGCTTTAGTATATTCTTGACTACACTTCGTTCCGTATGGCTTACACCAAGCTACGCCACGCCACGCCACGCTAACAGAATGACATTGGGTATTGCTTTTTATGGAGTTCTCTTATTAAATTCGGTTAATGTCTAGTGCAAATATTTACATTCATGAACTATTGCATAATCATTAAATTTATTGATAAAAATAGAGGATACATAGAAATTTAATAAAGACCTTATAAATGGGTTATTTCAGAGTTTTTAGAAAACTGAATATACATCATCATATACATCAGTTTTATTGCCCCGACTTACTTAATAACTGATGATTGGTTATGGTTGACTTTACCAATCACCAATCACCGATTACCAGTTTAAGTCAAGGCTTCTGCACCACCTACAACCTCTAAGAGTTCCTGGGTAATTGCTGCTTGACGGGCTTTGTTGTAAGAGAGTGTCAGGGTACTAATCAATTCCCCGGCGTTCTCGCTGGCGTTACTCATTGCTGTCATCCGTGCAGCTAGTTCACTAGCTGCGGATTCTTGTAATGCCCGTAATAGCTGATTGCTCAGATATAAGGGTAATAAAGAATCGAGAATTTGTACTGGGTCTTGCTCGAAAATCATGTCACGGGGTAAAGCCTTTACTTGACTAACGACTTTTTCGCGTTCGACTTGGAACTGACCACCACGGGTAGTTAAGCGGAAGACTTCATCATCTGCTGCTTCTAAACCTTGGGTATTTAGAGGTAACAAGGTTTGGACTACAGGACGAGAACTAACTAAAGAAACAAATTTGGTATAAACTAATTCGATTCTGTCTACTTTTTCTGAAAGGAACAGAGAAAGTAATTCATCAGCAATATTAGTTGCTTCAGCTGCGGTGGGGATTTGTTCTAACCCGCTGTAGGTCGCATCAATTTTATAGTTGCGACGTTGGCAGTATTGGGCAGCTTTGCGCCCAACAACTACAAGACTGGTATCTATACCTTCTGCTTGCAGTTCTTTGACGCGGTTTTCTGCGCGACGGATCACGTTACCATTGTAACCACCACACAGACCACGGTCACCGGAAATTACTAATAAAGCAACTGATTTAACTGCCCGTTTTCTTAGTAGTGGTAAGTTGACATCTTCGAACCGCAACCGGGTTTGCAAGCCATACAATACTTGTGCTAAGCGGTCAGCAAAGGGACGGGTGGCAATTACCTGTTCTTGGGCGCGACGTACCCGCGCTGCTGCCACCAACCGCATGGCTTCTGTGATTTTTTTGGTGTTTTTGACCGACTGAATGCGATCACGTATTGCTTTGAGATTAGCCATAATTTTTATTAGTTGTCAGTTGTCAGTTGTCAGTTGTCAGTTGTCTGTTGTCTGTTGCTACTGACCACTGACAACTGACCAATTACGCTGCTGCTTGGAAGGTCTTTTTGAACTCAGAGATAGCGGCTTTCAATGCTGCTTCTTCTGGATCACCAAGGACTTTCCTATCTTGTACTGCTTGGTAATAAGCTGTATTTCCTGTCTTCAAGTAATCGCGTAGGCCTTGAGCAAAGCTGGTTACTTTATTTACAGCAATGTCATCCAAATAACCGTTAATACCAGCGTAAAGAACTGCTACTTGTTCAGCTACGGAGAGGGGGTCGTTTTGGGGCTGCTTCAAGAGTTCCCGTAAGCGGACACCACGTGCTAACTGGTCTTGGGTGGCTTTATCTAAGTCAGAAGCAAATTGTGCGAAAGCTTGAAGGTCATCAAACTGTGCCAATTCTAACTTAATCTTACCAGCAACTTTTTTCATTGCCTTGGTTTGTGCCGCAGAACCTACACGGGATACGGAGATACCAGGGTTTACAGCGGGACGGATACCAGAGTTAAACAAGTCGGAAGACAAGAAAATCTGACCGTCTGTGATGGAAATTACGTTGGTAGGAATGTATGCAGATACGTCACCAGCTTGGGTTTCGATGATAGGTAGGGCAGTCATACTACCTTTACCTAGTTCGTCGCTGAGTTTAGCAGCACGTTCCAACAAGCGGGAGTGAATGTAGAATACGTCTCCAGGATACGCTTCCCGTCCGGGTGGACGACGTAGTAGCAAGGACATTTGGCGATATGCCTGTGCTTGCTTGGAAAGGTCATCGTAAATTACTAAGGTTGCTTTGCCTTTATACATGAAGTATTCAGCAATGGTAGCGCCTGTGTAGGGTGCGAGGAATTGTAAGGTTGCTGGGTCACTGGCGTTAGCTGCTACAACTACGGTGTAGTCCATTGCGCCTTTTTCTTGTAAGGTTTGGACTACGTTAGCAACTGTGGAAGCTTTTTGACCGATCGCCACGTAAACGCAAACTACATCTTCACCTTTTTGGTTGATGATGGTGTCAATTGCAATCGCAGTTTTACCAGTTTGACGGTCTCCAATGATTAATTCCCGTTGACCACGGCCGATGGGAATCATGGAGTCAATTGCGGTGATACCTGTTTGCATAGGTTCGTGTACAGACCGACGGGCAATAATACCAGGTGCTGGGGATTCAATTAACCGAGTTTCGGTAGTCTTAGGATCACCTTTACCATCAATGGCGCGACCCAAAGCATCAAGGACACGACCAATGAGGACTTCGCCTACCCCTACTTGAGCAATTCTACCAGTAGCAGTTACGGAGCTACCTTCTTGAATGTTTCTACCTTCACCCATCAGTACCGCGCCCACGTTATCTTCTTCTAAGTTTTGGGCGATACCAATAGTACCATCTTCAAATTCTAGGAGTTCCCCAGCCATAGCCTTTTCTAGACCATATATCCGGGCAATACCGTCACCTACTTGTAGCACAGTACCAACGTTAGCAACTTTAACCTCTTGGTTGTATTGCTCGATTTGCTGTTGGATAATGTTGCTGATTTCGTCAGGTCTAATGGAAATACTCATGTGACTATCTGTAATTTTCTGTCGAGATGGAAGAAGTTAATGATGATTGGTAATTGGTGATTGGTGATTGGTAATTCGTAAAAATCTTACCCAGCCCCCAGTCCCCAGTCCCCAATTCCTAGTTACTGCTTAAGCGTAAGGAAAGACGACGGAGTTGACCGCGCAAACTAGCGTCTATCACTTGAGAACCAACTTTGATGATGACACCACCAATTAAATCGGAGTCTATCTTGGTAGAGATTTCTACTTCCCGTACTTTGGTTATAGCAACAACCTTTGTTTTCACTGCTTCCAGTTGTGCTTCTGTCAACGCAACAGCAGATGTAACTTCAGCTAAGACGGTTTGATTTACTTGCCGTAACAAAGCTAAATACTGATCTAGAATTGCTTCTAAGAAGGCTATGCGTCCTCTATCGACCAAAAACAGTAAGAAATTACGTAGATAAGGACTGGTTCCTTCCCCTAGGATTTGTTTGAGCAGATTTTTCTTGTTGTCAGACTCGATAAAAGGATTATCCAAAAAGTTTTGGAGTTCTTGAGAGCCTGAGAGCAAGTTAATCAATGTTCTAGCATCTGTCCCAAACTCTTCTGTCAGATTGTGTAATTGGGCGATGGATAATAAAGCCTGTGCGTAAGGCTGGGCTACTTCGGCTCTGGCTGCATTACTTTTCATGGTCAAGCTCCCATTTGTGCGATGCTACGTTCAATTAAAATTTGTTGAGCATCGTCGGCAATGCCTGTTTGCAGTTGTGCCTCTGCCTTTTTGAGTGCCATAGCTACCACTTGTTGACGGAGTTGAGAGATCGCTCGCTCTGTTTCCGCATTTAAATCAGCCGCCGCAGTTTCTTTCAAACGTTCTACATCCAGAGTCGCCCGTGCTAGAATTGCCTCTCTAGCAGCTTGAGCCTTTTCTTCAGCTACTTGGGTGATTCTTTGTGCTTCTGCCTGAGCCTGATTCAACTGCTCCTGTACTTGTGCCAAAGCAGTTTGTGCTTGCTTCAAGCGGCATTCTGCATCTTGAATAACGCTTTCAATATTTGAGCGTCGCTCATTCAAGATGTTAGTTAAAACTTTACGTCCAAAGTAGAATAGTATGCCAATCAGAAGCACTAAGTTAATGAGATTGGTTTCTAGGATGTCTAGGTTTAGACCGAAACCACCTTCTGCCATTTCAGAATGTTCTGTGGCAAGTAATAAAAAGTTGCCCATGTTACCCATCTACAAGTGCGCTGCTCGCTTGATAATTCGTTGATTTTTCCCGCTCGGGAAAAAAGTGCCTTTTTCGGACACTTAATTTCAGCACGCTGGGACTAATGCCCTTATGTGTTTATGCTTTGATAGTACCAATTTGGCGAGATAGTATTACCTATTTCACCAATGCTGGCCCTAATAGTTTTTCTAGAATCTGGCTGCTGAGGGCATCAACTTGCTGCTCTAAGGTAGCCATAGCTGCTTGCTTTTGCTGCTCTATTTCTTTAGCAGCTTGTTCTCGTTGAGCTTGTGCTTCTTGTTGAGCTTGGGCTATTTTCTGTGCCTTAATTTTCTTAGCTTCAGCCTGAGCAGTTTCCATTGTCAGTTGCGACTGTCTAAGGGCTGATGCTAGTTTTTGCTCATACTCTTGGGTTAAGCGTTCAGCTTTCGCCAAGTGTTCACGAGCATCAAGGTTATTGGTACGGACATAATTATCACGATCATCCAATACCTTGGTCATAGGCTTGTAGAAAATTACATTCAACAAAGCTGCCAGCAACAGGAACTGCAATGCCATTAATGGCAAGGTAGCATCGAAATCAAACATTTCTCTCCTCTGGGGCTGGGATAGTAATTTTCAAAGGCTAGTAACATCATCCAGCCACTCCAAAAAATGCTCACAATTGCTCACATTTTTTCCTGCTTAATTCTGGCAGTATCAACACTATCCAGTCCACAGGTAGCAGTGATTTTTCTAGCGGCTAGCTGTAAATTATCGAAAAATTGCCAGTTGTAGAGGCGTGATTATGTCTAGCAAATTCTAGCTAAACATATCTCACGTCTCTACACTAACAAAACTTTTTAGGTCTTAGGCGAAGGGGTTAGCAAACAACAATACTAGCGCGATCACCAGACCGTAAATTGTCAGGGATTCCATGAATGCTAAGGTTAATAGTAGTGTGCCGCGAATTTTCCCTTCTGCTTCTGGCTGACGGGCAATACCTTCTACTGCTTGACCTGCTGCATTACCTTGACCAATACCAGGTCCAATTGCAGCTAAACCGATAGCGAGAGCAGCAGCTAGAACTGAAGCAGCTTGTACTAATGGATCCATGACGATTTTCCTTGCTTTAACTACAGAAATGACAAATGTACTTAACAACTAGATGTGTGTTTTTCACACTGCACTAGGTTCTCAAATCGCTGAGGCGATGTTTGGAGCAAGTTTGCTCGTCTGAACTGTGCGATCAACTGAGGGCGTTAATGCTCCTCATGTCCTTCTTCGCCGTGTCCCTCTAGTGCCTCATGAATATAAGCCCCTGCTAGGGTAGCAAATACCAGGGCTTGAATGGCGCTAGTAAATAAACCCAAAGCCATAACAGGTAAAGGTACAAAGAGAGGCACGAGCAGAACCAGGACCGCTACTACCAATTCATCCGCTAATATATTTCCAAATAGACGGAAGCTTAGGGAGAGGGGCTTGGTGAAGTCTTCGAGAATTGCGATTGGCAATAGTATGGGCGTTGGCTCTATATATTTCTTAAAGTAGCCTAAACCTTTTTTGCTAAATCCCGCGTAAAAATACGCTAAAGAGGTTAGCAATGCCAATGCCACTGTTGTATTGATGTCGTTGGTGGGGGCTGCTAGTTCACCTGCTGGCAGTTTGATCAACTTCCATGGTATGAGCGCACCTGACCAATTTGATACGAAGATAAACAAGAATAGCGTACCAATAAATGGTACCCAGGGACGATACTCTTTCTCTCCGAGTTGGTTTTTCGCTAGATCCCGAATAAATTCTAGGGCATATTCCATGAAATTTTGGATACCGCCGGGAATTTTCTGGACGTTTCTAGTGGCTGCTAGTGAGGCTATTACTAGGATACCAATCACAAACCATGAGGTGAGAAAAACTTGCCCATGTATTTTGAGACTGCCCAGTTGCCACAAGAAGTGTTGACCTACTTCCAATTCGGCGAGGGGAAAAGCATTAAAGGCGTTTAAGACACTAAGCATGGGCATTCTTCAAGATTTTTCCCCAGAAATCGAGGATTGGAGGATTGTCTGGAGTGAGCCTGAGTTTTAAGTTTCAGGAATGAATACAGTTTGCACCATATAGATGAGGAGGGTAACTTTGTAGGTGAGAAATCCCAAGAATATAGGCAAAATATGTAGCTGATGCCATTGACTCGCCAATATAATCGGTATAATTATCAGGGCAAAACGATTTTTGCTCAGACTTTGTTTTTCGCCACCAAGCCTCTCAACATCTTTAGCCAGCATTTTTAAGTAAACCACACCTGTACAAGCCCCAATAAAATAATTGAGGGCAATGTTTAAGGAATGAAAAATCCACACAGAGATAAAAAGAATCCCCGTCAACACAAGTGTGATTACTAACAACTTCTGATAGAGTTGATAGAACTCTTGCATAGATATGTCATCTGGTTCTGTATCTTCAAAACCAGATGAAACATCTTGTTGTGTTGTCTGATTGGGCGCAATTGATTCGTCTGACAAGCTCACAGGACTTGAAACTAGTACAGCTAAATATGGTGACTGCACATTCAGTCAGCTGAATCATATCACGATCCGGTAACAATACTTTAGGAAAAAACAATTAACTTATTTTTAGTCATTGGTGATTGGGCATTGGTAAAGAAATTTCTCCTCTGCTTCCTCTGCTTCCCCTACACCCTCTCGCTGGGTGTTAATAAGAGTAGTTGTTGTTTGAGGAGGTTTCTTACTCCGTTTAAGTCTAGCTCAACTTGGGCTAAAATGTTGGCCAATGTGGCAGAACCATTACATTTTTGCATAAAGTCAAATTCGGCTGGTGATAGGTTAACTATTTGGTAATCATAGTTAAATAAACATTGACTGGGAAATCCATCTATGCAGGGGTTAAGTTCGGGTACTGCTGCTAATAAGCTGTTATCGTTTGACCAGTTGGTTTTGGTAATGGGGGGACGACCGAGAAAAAATTCGTAATGGCTTACTTCTGGATTTAGTAATTCTATCAGTCGATAACGTTCTCTTTCGCTCAATTCTCCAGCTCGTTCTATTAATTCCGGTGCTTTAGCTAAGAGTGTTTCTAATTGCCAAAATCCAGGATTGGAGAAACTAATAAACTCTAACCCGGAAGCATCAATTAATTGAAATAATGTATCAATATTGTAATCAGTTTCCTGGGGATGCACGTACATATCAGCAAAACATTCATCCTGCTGGTTTTCTAATGCCCAACGTTCTTTTTCTCTTTTGACAATGCGGTTGCTTTCTGGTAGGGAAGCGAATATTTTTCTACCGACTTGGACACCATCGTGATAGTCGCCTTTTATATTACCTTGGAGGAGTGCAATCGCTTTTTGAATGAGTTGAATTTCCCAGCGTCCCAATTCTCCATACACAAAAATGTGCATTAATCCATCGGTAGCTAACTTTTTAGCTAATGCTTGGATACCACGTACGGGGTCAGGTAAGTGATGCAATACACCAACACAGTTAATTAAATCAAATTTACCTGGTATCTGTTCAACATCATATATACTCAGGTGATGAAATTCTACACGGTCAGCACCAGAACTTTGACAACGTTTCTTTGCTACTTCTAGCGTACCAGCACTTAAATCAATTCCGACTATCTGTGCGTGGGGGTTGAGATGTACTAAATATTCTGTTGAGACTCCTGAACCACAACCAGCGTCTAAGATGCGGACATCTTGTTTTTGTGGTTTTCTACCTGTGCAGAAGTTGTATGCGGCTAACCAATTCCAACGCCAATTATATCCTGGTGGTGGTTCATCAAGGATAGGTTCTGGGGGGTATGGATAGGTGTCGTAGAGTTTTGCAACAGCAGCACTTACTTGGGAGTCGGACATGATCAAGATTAACGCAGCATTTTTGAGTTTAGCTGATGACGGGAATTAGGGCAAAGATTGACCATATAAATTCTCTACATTCGTAGTGGTTTACTGTAAATACTTCTTGTACATAAATGTATTTATTGCTTGCAAGTTAAGCGCTTCTATGGCGCTTAACTTGCATTATCCATGAACGAGTAGTATCTAAATTAAATATTTAGGATCCAATTTTGATTAACCAGGAGCATTAATCATGCCAGTAAGACTGCCTGAGTTTGTGGAAAACCCTGAAAAGAAAATCGTTGTCCTGTAATTCTTCTGTTGGATACTTCTGGTTGAATGTCAGGGCAACCTATACAGGAGTGAAATACACGAAGGGAAATACAGACTCTACCACGATATTCTTTTAACTTGGTTAATTCCATAGCATTCAGCCCAAATGCTCAAACCCTTGCTAGTGGTAGTTATGACGGGACTATCAAGATTTGGCGGATATGATGACGTGAAAAATGTATCTATCTAATTTAACTAAATCTAATTTAACTAAATATTTATTTATAATAGCCATCAATTGTATTAACATGACAAAAACAATATCCAAAAAAAAGCTCCTGTACTTGTATAGATTCAGCTAAGGGTAGATAAAATTAGAGAAAGTAGGTAGACACAAATAAACATAACTATGTAACAAAATGTAAACTACCTGAAACCCTTGGGATTGCTTGATTCCCCTTTGCTGCATTCGCCATGACATAGTTATAAATTTTTCCGCCCACCTACTTATTTATAATGAATGGAATACAGCAAGTTGACATTAATCAATTACCTCCAGAAGTTCAAACTACTATCAATCTTATTTGCATAGGCGGTCTCTAGCCTCATAGTAAAGATGGCATTGTGTTTAAAAACCTTGAAGGATTATTGCCACCACAACCTCGAGGATATTATAAAGAATACACAGTACCCACTCCCGGGGTAACAGAGAGAGGTAGTCGTCGCCTCATTACTGGACAAAATGGCGAAATTTACTATACAGTAAATCACTTAGCTTTCAAGAAGTCATCTAGTAGTTGTAATAAGTAAGGAATATTATGAATAATTTTTTCAATGTTTTATCAACAGATATTAAATCAAACATCCGCCAAGCAATCGAACAAATAGCCGCAGAACCAGGAACAAAAGTTTTTGACCTGGATGGTTAAGAAAATCAATAGCAAAGAAACATTTTTAAAACAAGCTGCTGAAGCAATGGAATTTCCTCAATACTTCGGCAATAACTGGGATGCTTTTGATGAATGTATTACCGATTTAAGATGGTGTCAGGCTCAAAGATATGTCATATTTTATGATCATGCTGATATCTTTGCTCAAGCTGAACCGAGCCAGTACCAAATAGGGATATTTTAAATTCAGAGAAAGAATACTGGGAAGATAATAATATTGCTCTTAAGTTTTTACAGATAAACCAATAGGTAAAATTAATGTTGCACTATTTGTGGTGTGGATTGTTTTTTGTAGTTGTCTGAATCAGGATATCCTGAATTTAAGGATGTAAAGGATTGTTATTTATAGATTGTTTGTGAATATTTAATGATGAGTTATTTTAAAGAATAGAACTCCATCAAAAAACATCCTGTAAATCCTCTGATCCTATAAATCCTGAATACTTAAAGTAAGGATTCCCTTTCTTCCTTCATAATTAAAATATGAATCACTATAAATAACTAAACAGGAGTAAACAAATTATTAATAATTAACCGCAAATAATACTAGGAGAAGGAACTGTACGAACTTATGGAGACTTACTGAAAAAGGTACGTAGAGGTGATAACCTCACACCTCATCATATACCTGCGGATGCTTTTATGAAAGATGAAGTTCCAGGTTATAAAACAGAGCAAAGACTTGCCATCATGATGCAACATTTATCACCAGGAAAAGGAGGTCCTCATCGGCAAACTATTTCTTATGGTAAACGTCCTAACTTAAACTTATCACCTAGAGAAGCATGAGCACAAAAAATTTGTGATGTCCGTTCTATTTATGTTTCTCAAGGTTTGTATAATAGAGAAATCAGAGAGAGTTTACAAGCATTAATCAGACTGAATAAGGTAATTTTGCAATCTATTTTCGTTAAAGGAGGTAAAAACCATGAATCAAAATAATTTCACGACAATCTTAACAGAAAATTGCCTAATGCAAACAGAAGAACAAGTTAGAAATTTTGAAAATGCTTTAACTGCAATAGCTAAAAATCCTGATGAAAATAATTTATCTGCATATCATCTGACTTTAGAGGGTCAATGTCAAGAGCCAGAAGTGATGTTTGGGTTAATTCACTTCCTGGAATATTTTGATATGAAAACCCAAATTTCAGCATTTATTCATGTTATTCCCCAACTAATAATAACTGCACCTGAATGGACAAGAATCATTCATAACCGAATTTTAAATCATGAATCAGCTTGTCAAGTTTATCAAAACCTATTACATTCAGCTAATTTAAACTCTCCTCATTTCCTCTATCATCTTTTGGAAGAAAGTATTATGAATAAATTGCAAGTGAAAGAAAGTGTATTAACGTAATGTGATAATTTGGAGCTTAGACTCCAATCTTATAGACGGAAATTATGCACTTTCTCAAAAACCTTCCAATTAAGAGTAACTGAAATACCATTAACTGATATAGCAGCAATGGGTAAATCTTAAGTACCAACGCGAATATTTTGCTTGACTAATTCAGTGGAAATATTACCAGCAGCTTCGCTCGCTAAGTTACAGTAAATTAACAGTTCCTAAGAAGTCTAAATTAGCGTAGAAATTTGCATAAGCTAATACTAATTAATCCGATGATCAGGCATTTGTAATTACATTGAACCTACCAGATAATTGTTCTTTAGCAGTAATTAATCATAGTATATTTATGGCAACTTATTCAAATTTAAAGTTGTCTTTATTAAGACACTGTAACACAAATGCATGTCTATGTTGAAAGAGAGAAAAATGATCTGTATCAAGTATCCATAAGCTCATTATATATATCTCCTCACTTTCAATTTATTGCTAATCTTCCTCCATCGCTGCATCTAATTCACGACGATATTCTGCTATATATTGCTGTACTTTATCAAAATGTGGATTATCCTCAAGCATTCCTGCAAACTTCATCCAATGATTTCCTGTTTTCACTGCTTCAATTTATAAAGTCATAATCCTAGCATTTCCTAAACGCACTTGGAAAATCTGATCTAATGCTTCTATTGCTTCCGTTTCTGTATTTCCTATACCTTGACATTCTGGTAAACTTAATAATGCCGCTTTCAAAGTGCGATCTGTTTGACTTTTAATTAATAGGTCATAAGTTGATTTAGCTGCAATTTTCACGGAAGATTAGGGATAAGAACTTCTAAGGGTTAAAATGATAATATAGCCACCTTTTTAGTTGCATTTTAATAATTATAAACTTAATCATAAATTACCAGCAGTAAAGTAGATTTTTTGTGGTTCTCAGAATCAGGATGCGCAGGATTTAAGTATATACAGTATTGTAATTCTTATATCTTATGTGCTATGCTTTAAATTTAAATATTCATAAAATAATGCTACAAGATGAATTTGAACATTTACCAAAGCAGGAAAATATGGCTAATTTAGCAAAGTTAGAGTAAGAAATTAAACAGATTGTTAAAATAGTAACTTTGTTAAAGTAGTAAATACAAGCTGTTTATGGGAGAAATAGCCATGACAGTTATAACTCCTAAAAGGATGACTTTTGAGGAATTTCTTCAATTTGATAACGGTACGGATAATTTATATGAGTTGGAGAACGGAGAATTAATTCGTATGCCTTTAGAAAGTGAGCCAAATCGTCGACGATGTTTTTAGTTGCCTATTTTCTGAAATTAGGTATCCCATTTTACCGCTTGAGTATAAAAATAGAAATGGCTGTATATAGTCGGCAGGTGGCGTGCATCTTCTTGACTTGGTGGTGTTTTCTGAAGAATTAGCTCAGGTCATGACAGGTGCTACATGCTCTCTAATTTTAATGGATATGCCGCCACGTTTCTTAGTGGTTGAGGTAGTAAGTCCCAATCAGGAAAATCGGGATTATCGTTACAAGCGTTCTGAGTATGCAGCGCGGGGAATTGCTGAGTATTGGATTTTAGATCCGATTCAGCAAAAAGTGACGGTTTTGGAGTGGGTTGAAGGTTTTTATGAGGAGTAGGTTTTGTCAGGTGATCAAGTGATTTCTTCTCCTTTATTTCCTGATATGAAGTTAACTGTGACTAAGGTTTTACAAGGATAAAATGTTATGAAAATTAAGGATGTAGAAGATTGTATTTTATCTATCGTCTTGAATATTTCATGATGCTTTAAAAAAAGATCTCCATGATTTCTAAAAACTATATTTCATCAAAAAACATCCTGTTCGTGTAGGGTGGCGTTAGCGATAAATCCTTGAGACCTGGAAATCCTGATTCTGACATTTTTTATTTATATGAATTAAGATATAGTCCAATATTCTCAATACAAAACCTAATCACCTCATCAGAACTTAACCAGACTATTCGCTTGCAATAAGATACCCCAGTTCTTAAATGAGTTGGGGAGCTTTTAACTTTTATAAATTCAAAGTATAAAGTATAGAGTATAGAGTATTAATTATTAATTAAGAATTATAGATTTAGATTATAAATTATGGTCGTCTCCACAATGTATGTAAATCCTGTTACAGGCAATGATGCTAATACTGGTTCTCGCCTGAGTTCTGAAAGAACTATCACTGCTGCTTTAAAGGCGACTCAATCATCGGCAATTATTCAGTTAGCACCGGGGACGTACAGCACTGCTAGTGGTGGGGTGTTTCCCCTGATTATTGGTCGGGGGATATTAGTGCTGGGTGGTGGGTAATGAAGCTAACAAGGGTCATTTAATTGTGATTATCTGGAAGTGGTGAGTATCAAAGTCCTACTTTTGGTCTACAAAATATTACATTATTGCTGCTAGGTGATGCAAGTTTGTTGGCTGTGACTGTAAGTAATCCTATTGCTAGGGGTACGGGGATTTGGATTGAATCGACAAGTCCGACTTTAGCAAATAATACTTTCAGTAAATGTGGGAGAGAAGGGATATTTGCAACTGGTAACGCTAAACCTGCAATTTTGGATAATCTGCTTGTGCACAATGTAGCCAGTGGGTTAATGATGGTACGTTATAGCAAAGGGGAAGTGTTGCGGAATGTATTTGAAAATAACCCTGTGGGGATAGCTGTTAGTGATTTTGCAGCCCCTCTGGGGGCTAATAATAAACTCACAAATAACCGAATAGTGCTCGGATTGTCTCCTGATGCTAGTCCTGTACTGCGACGCAATCTGATCAGCAAAAATATTCAAGGTGGTTTGTTGGTAAATGGTAATGCAAATCCTGACTTGGGTAAAGAACAAGACCCGGCTGATAATATTTTTCGCACTCAAGGTGAATTTGATGTCCAAAATTTATCTTCTCAAAACTTAATCTCTGTGCCTAATCAGTTGAATCCTACTCAGGTGAAGGGGTTGGTAGAATTTATTGCGGCTACAGCCGACACTCCCAGTCAAGTGGGAATTAGTACCAGTTTTTCTGATTTAGATGGACATTGGGCTGCTGCTTTTGCTGAGGTTTTGGTGAATAGAGGTTTTATTAGTGGCTTTCCTGATGGTACTTTTCAACCATCCACATCAATTACTCGCGCTCAATATGCTGCCTTAACTACCAAGACTTTTCAACTCCCTGATAGCAATAATTTAAATAAGTTTAAGGATGTGAGAACTGATTTTTGGGGTGCTGGTGCTATTGTAAATGCTGCTGATAGGGGTTTTTTGGGTCGTTTCCCTGATGGGACTTTCCGACCAGGACAAAATTTAACCAAGGTTTAGTCCATAGTATCTATTGTCAATGGGTTGAAATGTTCTGGCAATAATCCCAATGGGTTAAGAGTGTACCAAGACAGGGCCCAAATTCCCAGTTATGCTACCAATACAGTTACAATTGCTACCCAAATGCTGCTGGTAGTTAATTATCGACAATTAGAACCTTTAGAACCATTACGAGAAATCACCCGTGCGGAGGTAGCTCCTTTAATTTATCAGTCATTGGTGGCTAAAGGTGAAATAGAAGCCATACCTTCTGTTTATATTGTGAAACCAGATACAGATATTCCCTCATTTTCTGATTTAGTGGGACACTGGGCAGAACCTTTTATTCGGGCTTTGGTAAGCATGAATTTAACTCAAGGTTTTGCTGATGGTAGTTACCAACCAGATAAACCTATGACTCGCGCTCAATATGCAGCTTTCATAGCTGCTGCTTTTAACCCTGTGTCCAAACGTCAAGCCACAGAATTTACTGATGTAACATCAAATTTTTGGGCTGCTAAGGGGTGATTCAACAGGCTACTAGTGGGGGTTTTGTGGGCGGTTTTAGTGAGCGCACATTTCGTCTTCATCAGAATTTACAACGCCTACAGGTTATAGTTTCTCTTGTCAACGGACTGGGATTACCAACAGCTAGCACCGATTTGTTAAATGTCTATAGTGATAGAAAGTCTATTCCTGAATATGCTCGCATAGCGATCACTACTGCCAGACAATATAAAATGATCATCAATTATCCAGACTCCAAACTACTTGCAGCAACACTAGATGTCACAGGGGGAGAAGTTGCAGCTATGATTTATCAGGCACTAGTCGCTCTCCAGCGAGTCAAACCCATTAATATAGTTATCAGTTAACAGTAATCAATGGTTATTTTCTCCTACACTCCTGCTCTCTTGGTTTACCTTAAATTCCATACAAAAGTACATTTGTCAAGTGCGTAAGTTATACTATAATATTTTGCATATTAGCGATTGACAAGTAGAATAAAAAACACTGCCTATAAAATTTGCTGCTGCTGAACAAACATTCATGTAGCTAAAAAGACGTTAGGCTAGATGCGATGGGTGAGACATTTATACCTATTGCCTGGAACTAAAAGCCCCATGCTAACAACACCCCCAGATACCTCCGCCCAATTGGCCGTCAACTTATTAGTCCACTATAGTTTTGACCTCAATGGGTACAGTGCCAGTGAGTTAATTAACCGTTGGCGATATGATTACCCAATGAATTGGCTACATCTAGCAGTTATTGAAGCACTGTATCAAGGACGCTATAAAGCGATATCAGTACAACAAATATTAAACTTTTGGCTACGGCGAGGTGAGGTGATTTATCATTTCAACATGGAATTTGACCGCCTAATTTGCAGTAAGTTTCCAGCCAATTTAACCAAAATATCTCCCCCTGTTTTACCAGCAATACCGCAAGCGCAGCCAATTGAGCACCCGAAAAACCTTCAATTACTGCCTGCTCCAGGAGGTAATAATTACCGAGAGAGTCACATTGCATCCCGAACTCTGGCCAATGGAGAACGGGATAGTCGTGTTTTAACATCTCCTTCATTTAAAGTGGTAACAGATGTTAGCAAGCGACAGTTAGCAGCAACCGTCAGTCAAAAGCTGATTGCTCAAAAAAGCCTGGTTCCCGCTCAAATGCCAAAACTGCTGGCAGGAAATGCTAATAATCCGCCAATTGGCCAGTTTACTCCTCACAGGAGCGATCGCACTGAGTCATTCACATCCAAACTCAAAGCCATGACTGGTGAAGAAGCTGAATTTGCTGTGTGATGGGAGAGAGGAGGCAAAAGACAAAAGGCAGCAGTATGAATTTATTTTCCTCCCCTACACCCCCACATCCTTATACCCTTTTCTTCGTCCTAATCCAATTACAAGTTAATTCAATCGCTCGATGATAGCTCTCAAACCCCTGCTATTAAGAATTTGAACCATGTCGCTAGCTTTATTTTGAGTGCTAAAAACTCCTACTTGCATGACTGTGCGACTTTGTGAGACTTTAGCAAAAGCATCAGGGACTACAGAAAGCACTGTTTCCCGTTGTTGGTTGTTCGTGACTGGGACTACCACACGATAACGTGAACTCTGACGAGTGGTTGTATAAGGTTTGGATGGTACGACTACACTGGAATTACTATCAGTTCTAGGTGTGGAATTGGATGCTTGAGGAGCAATAAATTCAATTACTCCTGATTCCATCACTTCTCATTCAATTAGACCCTGTTCAATAACTCTGGGTTCAACTCCCACATAATTTAATACCGATGTATTGCTTTGAGAATTAGTTTTGGGAACAGAATTTTCTAGATTAGTTGGGGCTATTTTAGGGATGGGATTATTTTCAGGGGTATTGCTACGACTGGATAAAATCACTATAGACTGGTTGAAAGCTCTGGGGATATTGGGTTCTGCAAAAACTATCTGTCCTCCTGTGGGTATTTGCTGTGCAGAGACAGAATTAGTTGCAGAATTTCTAACAATTATTGCTTTTGTAGCGTTATTAATATCTACATTGCCGATGGATGATGCGATTTTTACATATGTTATTTCCACCAGCGAAAATTACCTGCTTGGCAGCTTTGGCGTTAATATCATAGCGCGAATTATTCCTAAATCGGTTGCCACCTGGCTCACTGGAATTGCCTAAATCTGGTATAGCTTGGTCAATTATGACCAAACCATCTTCTTTACTGCTTTGAATGAAATTTTTCCGTAAAATCGGGCTGGTATTTGCTTGAACGACAATTCCTGATCTGTTGTTGGAGATTTGATTACCAACAATTATAGGAGAAGCATTTTGAGCGAAGTTAATCGCAAAACCATTGTTTTGAAAGAGATTTTCCCAAATTTCGGGACAGGAATCAGCAGAAACGGTAATGCCATTTGCACCATTTTGATAAAAATAATTTTTGCTAATTGATAGGAGTGGCATTACCAGTGGTAGAAATGCCATCTTGGGTATTGCCAGTAAATCTATTTTTCTGAATCAAGAGATTAGCCGATTCAATCCATCAACCATAAGCAAGGCTGTTGGTCTTGGTGACTGTGACTCCGCTTAAACTGGCTAGGTTAGCACCGACAATAGCGACGTTTTGACGGACAAACCTGCGACTGAGGTATTCACCACCACCGATAATTTTGACGGTTCTGCCTTGGTTGCGAATACCTCCTTGAATAGCTACATTCTGTTTGAGGATGATGGGGAATACTTCGCCTGTTTTGGGGCTGTATGTACCTGGAGCAAGGATAATGAGAGTATTTGGTTGTGCTAGTTGCAAGGCTTTGGTAATTGTCTTTAAGGGAGCGATTTTACTACCGTTACTTTCTTGGTCATTGTCGATACTTGGGTTGACAAAGAAGATGTTAACCTGAGAAATTGTTCTGTCACTCTGGACTACTTTTGTTGATGTTGTGGGAATTTGAGCGATTGCACTGCTAATGTTGTTACTCCATAAGGCTGGAATTACTACCGCCAAACCTAAGGTCAAACATACAATTGGGGAAGGTGTAACTGAAAGTCTCTTAAATTCTGAGAAAATGAGTTTTTGAAACAGCATCTCTGCTTTACAGCTAGGAATAAAATTAAGAAGAGGCATAAACTATATGCAACTCCGGTAGCACACCAATCAGTAATGTTCTCAGACTTTCAGACCTCAATATGTCGATTATATTACCCGTAAAGCTGACCAAGTGGCTATTTTTCCTACAAATAAATTAGTAAATTTTAACTGTAGCAATCCTCAATGTAACGTGAATAAACTCAATTTCCAATGCCCAATGCCTAATATCCACACAACATAAGTGAAATAACAAATTAAATCGGATTGCTATATGTCAATTTTAATTAAACTCATAATGGGATTGTTTTAATGGTTACAGCCCATCATCAAGGACAAGAAACACAACAAGTGGTATACCGCATTCTGGATGCTAATTTGGATCGCGCTCGTGAAGGGTTGCGTATTATTGAAGAATGGTGTCGCTTTGGATTAAATGATGCCTCGTTAGCTGAAGCTTGTAAGCACTTACGTCAAGAGCTCGGTCGGTGGCATACCGCACAAATGAGGGCAGCACGAGATACACTTGGTGATCCTGGTACGGGTTTAACTCATCCTCAAGAGGAACAACGGGCTGATATCACATCTTTGTTACAAGCTAATTTTTGTCGTCTCCAAGAAGCACTGAGGGTTTTGGAGGAATATGGCAAACTGTATAACCCAAATATGGGGAGTGCTTTTAAGCAGATGCGTTATCAGGTTTATACTCTAGAAAGCACTTTGATGGGTTATCAACGTCATCAATTACTGGGGCAATCGCGTCTATATTTGGTAACATCGCCAGTAGATCATTTTTTGGAGACTGTGGAAGCAGCTCTCAAAGGCGGACTAATGCTGCTACAGTTTCGTGAAAAGACATCTGATGATCTGACTCATCTGGAAAGAGCCAGGAAACTCCAGCAACTATGTCACGATTATGGTGCTTTGTTTATCATCAATGACAGGGTAGATTTGGCGCTGGCTGTGGGTGCAGATGGAGTGCATTTAGGACAACAAGATATGCCGATCGCAGTTGCTAGGCAATTATTGGGTTCACAACGGTTAATTGGGCGGTCTACCACAAATCCCCAAGAGATGCAAGGGGCTATTGCGGAAGGTGCAGATTATATTGGTGTGGGTCCAGTCTATGAAACACCAACTAAAGTAGGTAAAGCCGCAGCAGGTTTGGAATATGTCAGATATGCGTCCAAAAATTGTCCAGTTCCTTGGTTTGCGATTGGGGGAATTGATGCGAGTAATATTAATGATGTGATTGATGCTGGAGGTCAAAGAGTAGCTGTAGTACGAGCGCTCATGCAAGCTGAACAACCTACATTAGTCACACAGTATTTTATTTCTCAGCTTTATCGGAAGTAGGTAGGGGACTGGGGACTGAGGACTGGGAAGATAGGAAAATTAATCAAATTTTGCTTATTCGCTATTTTGAATCTTGAATTGATTTATTATGAATTCTCAAATTAGTTTGCAAGTCAATGGGGAAATACAGAGTTGTGTATCCCAAACCTCTTTACCTCAACTACTTCAGCAGTTGGGTTTTAATCCTCGTTTGGTGGCGGTGGAATATAATGGTGAAATTTTACACCGTCAATTTTGGTCAGAAACTAAAATCGAAAATGGTGATCGCTTGGAAGTAGTTACTATTGTCGGAGGAGGATAGTCTTCTGTATATATTTAGACAGAGTTTCTGCGTAGTTATTATTCTCACCCATCAGCCTTAATGCGGTAGGATTTTTAGCGCAACTCAATAAAGTTCTAAAATAAAAAAGAAACGCAATCATTCATAACATTCATCAAAATCAATGGGAATATTCGGATTAGGTAAAAAACTGGCTATGATTTCACCTGAAAAAGCCTTACCAGGACGCACAAACAAGATGGCAGTACCGGCAAAACACTACGTTAACAGCAATCCTCTCAAACCGCCTTTTCCGGAAGGGATGGAAACAGCAATGTTTGGTTTAGGCTGTTTTTGGGGTGCAGAACGTAAATTCTGGCAACAACCAGCAGTTTACACCACTGCGGTTGGTTATGCTGCTGGTTACACACCCAACCCAACCTACAGAGAAGTATGCACAGGTTTAACGGGTCATAATGAAGCAGTGCTTGTGGTTTTTGACCCTAAGGTAATTAGTTATTCCCAAGTGTTAAAAGTTTTCTGGGAAAGTCATAATCCTACCCAAGGTATGCGTCAAGGTAATGACAGTGGTACTCAATACCGTTCGGGTATTTACGTTTATTCCCAAACTCAAAAGCAACAAGCAGAAGCATCACGGGACGCTTATCAACAAGCACTTAATGGTGCTGGTTATGGCAAAATTACCACGGAAATTTTAGATGCACCTGAGTTTTACTATGCTGAAGACTACCATCAGCAATATTTAGCCAAAAATCCTGGTGGATATTGTGGTTTAGGTGGTACTAATGTGGCTTGTCCCGTGGGAGTTTCGGTTAACAGTTAACAGTTATCAGTAGGAAAAGGCAATAGGCAATAAATAGGTTATTTTCTCCATCTACCCACGCTCCTATTACCTAATTATTTGCCTTTGAGCCTTTTGCCTTCTACTTGTAGATCGTGTTCTTTTACTAAAAAATACTCATGATTGTGATGATCCCTGCACTAGTCACAATGATTAAAAAACCCATGACTATAGATTGACCCAAGCTATTTGGTAATTTTGTATTATTCATTTCTCAGTAAAATGCTTATTATGTTTAACCTTAGGTTAAGCTTAACAGGATTTGTATAAAGGAATATATATCTATGCGAAATCAAGTAAAACTTAAAATTGCTTAAAAGAACTTAGTATACCCTTTATTGTTCTTTATAAAATTATCCCCGTATTAATACGCAATATCAATACTCATACTAATATAACTTGACTTGTTATAGTCAATCTCATTTTCATTATATTAAATGCATTTATTTGTACATGTATACGAGTAATCAGGGTTTACTGATGGCGTAGCTCGGACTTAAGCCATATAAACGGAGAGCCCGTATAAATCAAGAGTTTCAGGGGTTGAAAAGGTGAATAAGGTGCAAGGAATAAGCCTTGAAACCATCAAAAACCGATTGATTGCCTGCGGTACTAGGGAAGCCAAATACTTTCCCAGATTCGAGACTATTCTTACCTCCTTCTAATTCTCCCTCCTGACTCCTGACTCCTAGCCCTTAGGAAAAGACTTTTTCAGCAAACCCTAATTAATTATTTTTTAAGTCCGATTCTATGCAGCTTTATTTCAAATAATCATGATATCCGTAGAGAATCAATACCCTATTATCGACAGGGATAGGTGCCTTTATAGGGTAAGATAAAGCTTAATTAAGGTAAAAATATCTTTTCTAGGGAATCATCATGACAGTTTCCATAGCTTTTGACTTAGATCGCTTAAATCAACAATTTGAAACCGCAACACCCAAAGAAATCCTAGCTTGGTCTATTGAAAACGTCCCTATAGGACTGGTACAAACCAGCGCCTTTAACGTCGATGACTTGGTAATTACTCACATTCTCTATACTGAACTCAAACATCCAGTTCCTGTAATCTTTCTCGATACCTTATATCACTTTCCCCAAACCTTGGAACTTGTTGCTAAAGCTAAAGAAATCTATAACCTAGATTTGCAAACTTATAAAACTCCCGATTTAGACTCCCGCAAAGCCTTTGCAGCTAAGTATGGCGAAGCACTTTGGGATGAAGATATTACAAAATTCCACCAAATTACAAAAATTGAACCACTGCTACGGGGTCTACAAGAACTCAACACCACAGCTTGGATTACAGGCCGTCGCCGTGACCAAGCTGTTACCCGTGCGAATATGCCTATATTTGAATTAGATAATCTGGGAAGATTGAAAGTAAATCCTATCGCTGCTTCGACACGCAAGGATAGCTGGGGTTATGTAGCTGAACATGGAGTAATTTACAATCCTCTCCATGACCAAGGGTATCCTAGTATTGGTGATGAACCCATTACCACCAAAGTAGCTGATGGTGAAGACGAACGCGCTGGACGTTGGAGGGGAACTGCTAAAACTGAGTGTGGAATTCACATTTAGTTATTGGTCATGAACTCACAGTAGGGTGTGTTAGCGACAGCGTAACGCACCTTAATCTATATATTTTGTCAGAATCAGGAGGTGAAGGATTTGAGGATTGACAGGATGTTGTTTGAAAGTATGATGTTTTGAATTTTGATTGTCCATCTTTATCTGTGTTTATCTGCGTTCATCTACGGTCAATTATTCTTGATATTTTATTCCATGCAGCTTTATATTAATTTGGCATTACTGTTAGATTAGGAGTTTTAATCACAAGGGTAAAATTCTAATCTTTATGTTTTGCTTTATAGGTAACACCAAAACCACCAGCACCAATTTCTTCTTCTATTACATATTGCGGACTTTGTTTTAAGGGCTTTCCTGGCTGTAACATAGAAAGATGTATGAATAAATATGTCCGTAATTGTAACAAAATCGGGTGATTGAAAATCGCGGTTAATTCTAAATCAATAGACCTATTGCAAAATTGTTTATGTGGTATGATAGATAGAGAGATTTAGATCTTATGTATTTTTAGTGTTATTTGCCATCGCTAATTCAAACATAATCTTGTAACTCTAACTTTTGGCTACAACAAAGACAATCCACTTTTATAACATAAAATTAATTCTGTCAGAGGTATAATAACTAATGACTAATAACTAATCGCTAATAAGCACTGACTAATTATGATTAAAATTCTCCACCTTTCAGATATTCATATAGGAAGCGGTTTTTCCCAGGGACGCATTAATCCGGTGACGGGTTTGAATACGCGATTGGAAGATTTTGTTAATACTTTATCTTTGTGTATTGATCGAGCTTTAACAGATAATGTGGATATGGTGATATTTGGCGGTGATGCTTTTCCTGATGCTACACCACCACCTTATGTGCAAGAGGCTTTTGCTAGTCAATTTCGCCGTTTGGTAGATGCTGATATTCCGACGGTGCTGCTGGTTGGTAATCATGACTTACATTCCCAAGGTGTGGGAGGTGCAAGTTTAAATATTTACCGGACTTTGTGTGTACCAGGGTTTGTAGTCGGTGATAAGTTGACAACTCACCACATCCAAACCCGTAGCGGAATGGTGCAAGTAATTACACTTCCTTGGTTAACTCGTTCTGCCTTGATGACTCGCAAGGAAACTGCAGGTCTATCTATGGCTGATGTTAATCAAATGTTAACGGAACGGTTACAAGTGGTTTTAGAAGGGGAAATTCGCAAACTTGACCCAAATGTACCTACAGTACTGTTGGCGCATTTGATGGCTGATAATGCAACTTTAGGTGCGGAACGTTTGTTGGCTGTCGGTAAGGGTTTTACTTTACCTCTATCTTTGCTGACACGCCCTTGTTTTGATTATGTGGCTTTGGGTCATGTTCACCGACACCAGAATTTAAATAAATCCAATGACCCGCCGGTGATTTATCCGGGTAGTATTGAACGGGTGGATTTTAGTGAAGAGAAGGAAGATAAGGGTTATGTGATGGTGGAATTGGAACGGGGAAGTGTAGAGTGGGAATTTTGCTCCTTACCTGTTCGGACTTTTCGCACCATTGAGGTAGATTTATCTAAGAGTAATGATCCTCAAGCAGTATTATTTAAGGCTATCGCAAAACATGATCTGCAAGATACCGTAGTTCGACTGATTTACAAACTGGGATCGGAACAGTTAAATTTAATTGACAATTCCTCTGTCCATAGTGCTTTAAGTGCAGCGCATATATATACTATTCAACCAGAATTAGTTAGTCAGTTGGCTAAACCACGCATTCCGGAATTAAGTGCCAGCAGCAGTATTGACCCCATGGAAGCCTTAAAAACCTATTTAAATAATCGGGAAGACTTAAAAGACCTTGCCACATCTATGTTAGAAGCAGCACAGAATTTATTAGATGATGATGAGGAAATTTGGTCAATCTAGCAGGCCAGAACTAAAGATTAACAAATCAGAGTATACAAACTTTTCCCGCTTATTCACTCAATACCTTTGCCAATTTACAAGGGTTCAACGGATGTAGAAACATTGTGAATACGACCAAGAGAGGTAAGCTTGGCCAAAATTTGGGCTAATAAAATAGGCTCTGGTTATTCCGGAAGCATTTTTAACATTTCACAAACATATCGAAAACCACGACAGTAAGTCTTACGATCAACAATGCCAGAGCTAGCCCTCTCTTCATACTCTTTCTTTGGCTAAGGTATTGAGTGGTTGCTACCCAAATTCGATCATCCTTGAGTTTGCAAACGATTCTAGACACGACTGTGGAAGAGATACGCCCATTGTTGAATTGTGAGCGCGTCAATATTTGGCAATTAGATGCCAATGGGAAAGTAATCACTGTGGCTGAGTCCACAAACTCGGCTCTGTCTCTGCTAGCACAACAAATTCAAGAACAATGTTTTCGGCAACAGCTAGTTTAGATGTATCGCCAAGGAAAGATTCGTATTGTGTCAGATATCTACACAACTGAAATGTCAGACTGTCACTGCGATATGTTGATTAACCTCCAGATTCGTGCCAAGATTTTGATGCCGCTTCTATGTCGTGATGAACTGTGGAGCTTTCTCAAAGTCACCGAAAGCCAGCATCCTCCTCAGTATCAAGAATCAGAAATTGAACTATTGCAACTGTTAACAATACAACTGGCGATCGCTCTTTAGCAAGCTACCACCCACCAAAAATTACAGCAAGAACTAAGAGAACGAACGCCAACGGGCTGAATTAACACTGCAAAAATGGGTAGCAGGAACCGCCACAGTGACTGGAGATGACTTTTTTCCCGCCTTGGTGCCACATATTGCCGAAGCCTTGGATGTTAGCTATGCGCGATCTTCACCGAACTAGTGGTATGTCAAGCTAAAAATTGTGAGTTTGAGGGAAAAGAGAGAGGCTATTCACTCTAAACCTCACCATATATCCTGATAACTGACCATGCTCAAGAACTATATTGTCCTCCCCAGTGCCCAGTCCAGTCTCTAACGATAGTTTGTAAATTGTAAAGCGACAGGAAAATCTTCTTGCTTCAGCCGCTGAATCACAGTTTGTAGATCATCTTTAGCTTTGGCAGTTACCCGCATAGTATCACCTTGAATTGAAGCTTGCACCTTTTTGAATTCCTCACGAATTAATTTAGAAATTTGTTTGGCAATTTCTTGGCTGATGCCTTTTTTGAGGGTAATTTCTTGACGGACCCGATTGCCACTGGCAGATTCAACTTTGCCAAAATCAAGGATTTTTTGGGAGAGGTTACGTTTGGCTACTTTTTCTCGCAGTATGCTGTGTACAGCGTGTAAGGTCATATCACTATCGGTGCTGATAGTAATACTTTTTTCGCCTAATTCGACAGTAGTTTGTGTATCTTTGAGATCATAACGGCTTTTGATATCTCGTACTACTTGATCAATAGCATTAACTAATTCTTGGTGGTCAAAGTCGCTCACAATGTCAAAAGAAAAAGTAGAAGCCATAGAAATTTTAGATATGAAATGTTGAATTTTGGAAGGGTTTATAGTTACTAAAAATATAGTCAAATATTTCTAGCTGTGAAGGGGTACTGAGTAATTTAGAAAAATCATTACCCAATACCCAATGGTAATTTCCCATCTCTATCATTAGCTATGTGGAGACTACGTTTCACTTTAGTCAAAGTAGAACAGTGTCACCACTTTTCTTTGTTCTTCTGCGTCTCCACAAGTTTGCAGCAGGGTGCCGCTATCGTGAAAAGCAAAGCAGATAAGTTGCTGACAACGGGAAACAATCTCCTTATTGCACAGGTAGCTGGCCTCGGCTAAAGACAGATGATCATTACTGGGATTTTCGACTAGATGCATGACCTGCTCTAGCTGCTGCCGTGATTCAGATGGCTGGCGTTCCAAGCTCTGAGGTAAGATTACTGTCAGCAAATTTGGGTCAGCCCGTGTGGCTCCCCTGATAGCAGCTGAATTAGTACCTGTAGCACCAGAAGTGATGACACGATTGCCCAATAAAACTAGGGCATAAGTCATCATTTCAATTAGATTTTGATGAGTAATTGGCACGTGACGCGAACCCAACAAGGCAATTCGTTTAGAACCTGTTTGCTGGATTGTCGCCAGTTCTTGCGCTAATGTATCAAGGTTGATGAGGTCTATTGACTGGCTCAAAGATGGAGGTGATCAGATTAAACGACCTAGATATTCTATCAAACAGCGTGTAGTTGAGAAGCCAACTAGAGTTACATATTGCTATGTTTTCTGGATTGAAACGTTAAGTAACAAAAAGTTTATTGATGGAAACGTTTCACTAAGTCCTTAGTATAAATCTTGAACGATTATTTGTAAGTAATTAGGTTGATTGTGCATATATTCTCACAAATCAACTCAGATGTAGGATTTACGCTGGCGATTAACTGGTAATCTGGGTCAGTAATAATACTAAGATACAGCTGCTGCTGGGTTTAATCCTAGTTGAGATAACAAACGGTTAATATCAAAATGTTCGGACATTAATTGGCAGATGCACTCTACTTTTAGAGGTTCGTGGACACGGACTTGTCCGAAAGTGCGATGAACAATCTCTACGGTGGTCAAGGTGTCGAGGTCAACAGACAAAATCGGGATTTCTAATTCTTCCGCACGATTGAGAATAAAGGCAGGAGGTGGTAATTGTCCGGTCAGGATCAGGCACTGGGTAGAGGTTTCTAAAGCTGCTTGCTGAATTTCTACGCGATCGCCTCCTGTAACTACTGCCTTATTGCGGCGTTTGCGGAAATATTTGACCGCCGCATTTACATTCATCGCCCCAATAGCTAGACTTTCCACCAATAAATCTAAGCGATCACTCCGACACAAAACTTCTGCTCCTAACTGTTTTACCAGTTCTTCCACACTAACACTACGGAGTAAATCACTTTTAGGTAGCATTGCTAGTACAGGAATACCCTGTTGTTCCAAAAATGGACGTAAGAGACTATTACCAGCTTCTAATTGTTCGGTGGGAACTTCATTGATCACAACACCAATCAAGCGTTGGCGTTGCCTCCCACAGGCATCGTCTATCTGTTTTTTGGCAGACAATAGCGCTTCAACGGAGAGCAATGATCCGTACCTATGTACTAACAGCACAGCAGTGTCTAAGACTTGAGCAACTTGCAGCAAAGACAAGCCGAACAAATTACCTTCTGCTAAATTACCACCCCCCTCTAACAGCATCAAATCACCTCTTGGTACTTCTAAATAATGCTGTATTAGTGACTGCTGATAATTAGTTTGATCTTCTCCTCGTAACCGTTTTTGGACTCTGACCTCATCCAACGCCAACAAAGTCGGTGCCACGTGGTTTTCCGACAGTTTGAGGTTTTGAGTAATGAACTGGACATCTTCTTCGACTAAAGTCCCATCAGCATTGTGCAAACAAGTTCCCAGTGGTTTACCGTAGGCTATATCCAGTCCTTTCTGCTTTAGCTGATCAGACAAACCTAGAACTGTTGCGGATTTACCACTGTAAGTCTCTATTGATCCAATCAGCAAATATTTAAAAGATGTTGGCACGCCATGCACTCCTAATTTCAAAAGTCTGTTGAACCCAGCTAGGTGTTTCCTAATTTTAGCTGAAGCAGCAGAAATTGCTTCTGTGGGGATTGGGGATTGGGGATTGGGGGAGATGAGGGAGATGAGGGAGGTGGGGGAGATGGGGGAGATGGGGATATATTACTGACCCTGCCCCCTGTTCCTTTTGCCTTATGATTCAATCTTCTATACTCAGTAGTTTGCGGTAAAAAGTTGTGGAGAAATCACTAAGTTTTTGGCGCTTATAATTTTCCATTAGTTCAATTAAAAAATTAATAAATTCAAAACTGGCCATCCTGACCTCATAACTTAATTCAGCATTGCCATTAAACTGGATTCGGCAGCGGGTCAGGTCTGAGGGAAGGGTGGCAACGTTCCAGGTAGCAATAAAAGGAATATTCTTACTGCCTTCTATTTTGCGGTGTCCTTCCACAAAGCCCTTTTGATAAAGACTGATGGCATAGGGTAAGAAATTCCGTTTGGTTTGCTGGATGTACGGTAGATATACAGTAGCTTGTTGCTGGCTGACAGGCGGGAGTTGGTCGATAGACATCCTTTAAGATTCCTCAAGTTGGCTAATAAATGGGGATATTGAGTTGTCATCAATCAATAGTATTCCCATAACTATGTGTATTCACACAGATTAAAAAAATATTTGTAATTTATGAAAAATACCGAGTATTATGCAGATCGTTATTCGTTATAAGTTCAGGTAAGTTTTGTGGTAAGCATTCACCCATCAGCAGTTAGGTATTTCAGGCTAACGCCAAAAATACCTGTTTGTTAATTAACCAATTTCTCAAACATTCTGACTCCTGACTCCTGACTCCTGACTCCTGAATTCTTACGTTTTGCGATGCTCCCCAAGGTAAAGAAAAGCGGTTGTGAAGGTTAGCAAAATTCTAGAATTTTGCTAACCTTCACAAGGGAATTGTAAACTTTAAACAGATACTGGTTTTTACTCAAATTAACTATGCCAGCGAATTCCTGGCCGGAAAACGACTCTGATAACGGAACCTCTGCTCCTCTTAACTCCCTAGTGTCTGACCTATCAGCACAACAAGAGTTAGTGGAAGACGCGAATGCTATGTCTGTACTTTCACACCGATTTAAACGACGTACACCCAAAGCCGCCCTGGTCTTGACTATTGTCTGGAGTGGGACGATCGCTTTGCATTTAGTTTCCTGGGGTTATATTTTCATTCTCGGACTGACAACTATCCTTGGTATTCACGCCTTGGGTATTATTTTTGCTAGACCCCGCCACCATCACAAAGAAATACACGGAGATTTGCCTTCTGTATCTTTGTTGGTGGCTGCAAAAAATGAAGAAGCAGTTATTACTAGATTAGTCAAGAGTCTTTGTAGTCTGGAATATGCCAATGGGGAATATGAAGTCTGGATTATTGACGATAATAGTACGGACAATACGCCGCATTTATTGGCAGAACTGAAGCAGGAATACAAGCACCTCAAGGTGTTCAGACGTTCTGCTGAGGATAGTGGTGGTAAGTCAGGAGCTTTAAATCAAGTCCTACCAATGACAAAGGGGGATATTATTGTGGTATTTGATGCTGATGCCCAAGTTAACCCAGATTTACTATTACAGGTAGTGCCTTTGTTCCAAAAAGAACAGGTGGGGGCGGTGCAGGTGCGAAAAGCGATCACCAACGCTAAGGAGAATTTTTGGACTAAGGGACAAATGGCAGAAATGGCTGTTGATACTTGGTTTCAACAACAACGGACTACTATTGGTGGTCTTGGTGAACTGCGGGGTAATGGTCAATTTGTCCGTCGTCAAGCTTTGGATGGCTGTGGTGGCTGGAATGAGGAAACCATCACCGATGATTTGGATTTGACAATTCGCCTGAATCTGGATAAATGGGATATTGAATGTATGTTCTATCCCCCAGTGCAAGAAGAAGGAGTCACAAATGTGATCGCTCTTTGGCATCAACGTAACCGTTGGGCTGAAGGTGGTTATCAGCGTTATTTAGATTACTGGGATCTGATCCTTCAAAACCGGATGGGGACGCGGAAAACCTGGGATTTGCTGATTTTCCTCCTGATTATGTATATCCTACCCACAGCAGCAATACCAGATTTATTAATGTCTCTAATTCGCCATCGTCCACCAGTATTAACCTCTGTAACTGGTCTGTCAGTTACGATGTCTTTTGTGGGGATGTTTGCTGGTTTAAGGCGGACACGCCAAGATCAGAAAACATCTAACTATTTTGTGTTACTTCTACAAACCATTCGCGGTAGTATTTATATGTTGCATTGGTTGGTAGTTATGAGTAGCACTACCGCCCGGATGTCAGTACGTCCCAAACGTCTAAAATGGGTGAAAACCGTGCATACAGGTGTTGAGAAAGATTGACACTAGATGTCAAAATAATTCGTAATTGCAATTAGTGGGGGTTTATACCCTCTTAATTACGAATTACGAATTAGTAATTATTGAGTGTGTTTCTAAGCATTGGTCAATATCGAACAGCAACTGTTGAGGTATTTCCCAGGGAAAAAGATGGGCTGTGTTGGGGTAACATTGCGACTGAGAATTTTTGAGATCTCGTCCTGTCTCTAAGCGAGAATCGGGAGTAATATGGCAGTCTGGAGAACCAGCAAGCACCAAACTAGGACATTGTATTTTTTCTACTAGGTCAGGAAGTCGGTTGTACCCTGCTTTTATGGCGCTATAGAGGGCGTGAGTAGAGAGAGTATGGAGAAGTTTGTAAATAAGCTGGTATAGCTTCCCTGTCAATGTAACCGTAAGCTGTGGGTGTATGTTGTTGAATGAGATAGCGAAAGAGCGATCGCTTGCCAAAAGTTTCAATATTCCAAGAGCAACTAGGTTTGATATAGTTTAATAGCACGGCCAGATGACTATAAACATTATCCTGCCAAGAAATAGGAGGATGATTACCCTAAGGTCTAGCTGAAGTTGCCACCAATATCAACCGAGTAACTCGCTGTGGTAAGCGCAATGCCAATTCCATCGCCAAAATTCCACCTAGTGACCATCCCAATACCAGACACTTTTCAATCTCAAAACAGTCTAGGAGAGCTTCTAAGTCCTCCGGTCTTGCATATTAAAATTGCTATTACAGCGACTTTTGCCGTATCCGCGCAAATCTGGGGCAAAGGTTTGAAACCGTCGCGATAAATGATTACTGAAAACAGAAAGACTGCGACCCGCACTAGGATGGTCGTGTAAACCCAAAATGTGAAATCCTTGACCTTGGATATAAACGTTCAGAGGTAAAGCTTCAGTATTCATGATAGGCAGGGAATAGGTGACTTTGACCGATAATTCCTTGATGCTACAAGCCTCCGGCTTTATCCGTGTAATCAATCTCAAATTCAAAATCTCAAATCCTAGTCACTATTATTCTCAGCTTTGTCATGTTATTCAGTGGTGTCGATTCTCCCTTAGCAGATACCACCCCTGCACCTACTCTAGCACCTACTAGAATATCTAATCCTCCTCAAGCAACATTAGGTATTACAACAATTTACAACACTATAGAGCAGCAGCAAAAAGGAGTTACAGCTTATGACGATATTCTGAATTATGGCATAGCTGTTCCTTTTAAATTACCACCAGAATTTCAAGTTCCTGCTAGTAAAAAATTATTTGACAAGAACGTAGTACCCAAACTTGTAGATGCTCTTGGTGATAGTTCAGTAACCAAAGCTTGGTTTCATTTCTAAGCGGGGAATACAGCAACTGCTGGTAACAAATTATTTACCGTTGATGCTCCTCTGGGTGGTAACCTCTATAGTGTTGTAGCTAGCTGGAAGACCGCCTGAACAATGTCCTCTAGAAAATGAAGATACTCAAATTGCTTTCTTTACAGATGCAACTAAAGCATCAGCCAAAGCTAAATAAGTGGATGGATACACAAGGCTATTTTATCTATGTTTCTTCAGTGAAGGAATTACGTAAGAAAGTTCTTGATTCTCTTTACGACCAATATAAGAGTGGAAAGGAAAACCCAACTTGTGTCTTAGTTAACGGTGCTACTCAAAAGATTACTGTTAATTTGCAAGACATCTTTATTCACTCTCTTACCTCCTGACTTACAACAACCAGGACGGGAAATACCCTTTGTTTTATTCCCCGAACTTGGCAAGAACGTGTATATTGTTAATGCCAGACAGTCAGCTTAGTTTTGTCATCTAGCTAAGTGTTAGCACCAATAAAGTCTTTCAGATTTAAATAATCATCAGTGTTATGAAAGTGACCAATATTTCATGGCACTTTTTTATTTTACGCGATCACTCAACTCCCCAACTATACTAAACTGCTAACATACTTACTTTTTCTAGGAAAGCAATATGCAAACCAGTCAATCACTATCTTTACCCACAATGGGATGTGGAACTTGGGCTTGGGGAAACCAACTGCTTTGGGGATACAATGAAAGCATCGATGACCAACTGCAACAGGTATTTAACCTCTGTGTGAATAATGGTGTCACCCTGTTTGATACAGGAGATTCCTATGGTACAGGTAGATTAAACGGACGCAGTGAGTCACTTTTAGGAAAGTTTACTAGAGAATATCAAGGACTAAATAAAGAACATATTTGTATTGCTACAAAATTAGCAGCTTACCCTTGGAGATGGACAAGAAAATCAATTATTTCTGCTTGTCATGCCTCTGCGAACAGATTAGGAAAAAAAGTTGATTTAGTTCAGATGCACTGGTCTACAGCTAATTATGCACCTTGGCAGGAAGTAGGATTATTAGATGGTTTAGCTGATTTATATGAACAAGGATTAGTTAAAGGTGTAGGATTATCTAATTACGGTACAAAACGACTTTTATGGGTAGATAAAAGATTTCAGGAAAGAAGAATACCGATTAAAACTTTGCAAGTGCAGTATTCATTATTATCTACCTATCCAGTCACGGAATTAGGTTTAAAAGATGTATGTGATGATTTAGGAATCCAATTAATTGCTTATAGTCCTTTAGCTTTGGGTTTATTAACAGGTAAGTTTTCCGAAAATGGCAAGTTTCCTAAAGGTGTGAGAGGAATATTATTTAGGCAAATATTACCAGGCATTAAAGGTATTTTAGGGACTTTACGAGAAATAGGAGATACAAGAAATAAAACTATGTCTCAAGTCGCTATTAACTGGTGTATTTGTAAAGGGACAATTCCTATTCCTGGTGCCAAAAGTTTGGAACAAGCACAACAGAATATTGGTGCATTGGGTTGGTTCTTGAGTGATGGTGAAGTTGCAGAGTTGGATAATGCTGCTGCTAGGTCTGATAAAACGATGGTGCAGAATATTTTTCAAGCAAGGTGATATAATTTCTCTTGATTATTATCTTGCTCGAATTAAATATTGATTGACTCAGTGAGCTATAATTAATAATTATTTGTGTCTTTCTGTCGAAATTGAGCCAATTATATTGTTACGAGCAATAACCGTTAAGCAACTCAGTCTAATTACAGATTGACTAACTAAACCACTAGATTGAAAATCATCATCACCAGGTGAAACTATTTCATCAAAATCAGAAATATATTCTTTTAATTGTGTACTAATTCCACATACCAAGAAATCCTGACATTTTGGCATTTCTCTCACAATTAGAGCCGGACGGTTTTTATTTCTCCACTTGCTTGAGGAATAGGAGTTAATATAATATATTATCTTCTTTCATAATCAGCGTTATAGTTTTTAATTGATTCCAATAATGTATATTCTGGTTCGTTTTTTGCATTAAATTGATTTAAGTTATTTAAAGAGAAATCTTCTCAATGTTCGGTTTTATCTGGCATTATTAGGAGTAATAAATACTTTTGTCACCTCTGGGATAGATACAGGATATAGTAATTCTATTTACCCATCTTTAACAATTGGTAAATGTCCTGATGTCATTATTTTATCTCCTTGTTTTTCATAATTTTAGCATATTTTAAATATTGCAATCTTCAAAAGGACATAGTTAGCTCAACACGTAAGGATTCAGGTGGTGGTATATTGACAAGTGTGATAGTAGAGGGAGAATATAGCAGTTGGCAATAGAGCAACTGGTAGAAATCATTATTGACCAGGGGAAAAGTATAGAGAAGCTAACAAATAGAGTAGTAGAACTGGAAAAAGAAATAGAGAAACTCAAAGTCAGTAGACATTTAGAGACCATAACATGATTCAAACCACCGTCGGGAGACATCCTCAAGGAAACCGAGAACAAACAAGAAGAGAAACCAAAAGAAAACCAGACACGAAAACGGAAAGCAGGAGGACAACCAGGGCATAGGGGAAAAAGGAGAAAGGGTTTTGGTGGAGTAGATGGAATAGATTTAAGATAGTGGGACGGCAAGTCTGTGGATGGTGAGGTCAGGGGCAATTGTTTGGCGAACCAATAAAAATCCAAATACAACAACTAGGGGAGTTGGTGGACAGGGCAATCGAAATAGTAGAAAATGAAAGATATACGTAGACTTGCAGTGTGTGTGGGAAAACATAAAGGGCACACACACTGGTCACCAGAGATAGTACTGGGAAAAGATATAGGAATCACAGGACAAGCTTTTTTGGTATGGATCAATAACTAGGGTCATTGACCCTATGAAAAAGAATACTTCTTGTTGTGGGAAGTGGGTCAAATAGAAATTGGAGTGGGAACATTAGTAGGTACCAATGAAGGAATAGATGGTTCAGTGGCTCAAAGTATTCATAGCCTCAAACAGTGGATAAAACAAACCCAGCCTCATATCCTTGGGGATGAAACACCCTGGGTAGTCAAAGGGCTGAAACAATGGTTATGGATTTTTGCCAATAGTGACTTCCCTTTATTTCATGGGTCTGATACTCCTTGTCCTGGCGAATTAGAATCCATTGTGGGTTCAAGTTACTCTGGTGTACTCATTTCTGATGACTTTACTGCCTATAATGGTTATACCGGTCACAGCTCAACAGAAATGTCAACCACATCTACCTTACCCCGTCACTTCAAGACACTAATCAAGATTCCTGGCTTCAATCACCAAGAAATTGGCACAACATTCATGGACCTCATAGATGAAGGTTTTAAAAACTACCCTTTATTCCAACAAACCCAAAACCTTCATGAATTCTTGACTTGCCCATCCTAGTTTCAACCAAAAGTTGAATCTTCCATTCATTCATTGATCAAGCCCCAGGGGAACCTGGTAAACTTTTACCTTCCTTAGGCAATAGACCTTGATCATAATTTAGCTGAACCAAGGTTAGGTTTAGCACTGAAACAACGAAAAGTCTGTGGTGGTTCTCTTTCTCTGGAGCTATTCCAACATCCTGTCAATTTATTGACGGTTATACAAACTTTTCGCCGTCAAGCACTTCCTCTAATTGAGTTTTTTGACCAACCTATGAAAGTCATGGTTCACTCTGCTTTCCATAGATTTTCTTTAATCCCTCTTCCTTAAACCTGAATCCTGACAACTTTAGAAGGTATTTTTATCTATTTTTGCTGGCTGGGAAATGATTGTTTTTTGTTTGATATTAGGTTTATTTATTAGTATTTTAATCTTAGATATTGATAATTGCCATGAAGTAATAACCTGCCATTTCAATTCTGCACTTGGTCAAATTATCTTGCGACAACGAAATATATTCTCTCAAGGAGTAATTGAATTACCACTTTCTGATATTGAAACAGTAAAAATTACCTAGCGCAGTTCTTCTTTGACTACTAAAACTAGTTCTCATAAAAAAATCCAAATTGATGACCAGGTACAAGTAGGTTAGCGTTAAAAATTGTCGTTATGACAGGCAAAAGGCAAGAGGTGAACCAGCACAGTCTTCGAGAGCTACTGCGGTGGATGGGTTTCCCGGCATAAAGCAAGTGGTGTCGTTTCCCCCATGTAGGCGCTTCGCCTTCCCACAGAGTGCAAAAGGGCAAAAGGCAACTTGGATTATTTTAGTATTATATTCTGGTGAATATCGCCGCTTATACTAAAAACGGTTTAAAAGTGTGATTCTGAACTTTCGCGGAGCGTCTCTGAAAGAGATAGTGAAGAATCTCCGAGATACTAGTACCGCTGTGAATTCAAAATGCTTCTTTCAGAAGAGCTAAGCTAACAGGATATCTCCTTCGGAGACGCTCCGCAAAAATTCAGAATGTATATGGCGTGAGCTTTTCAGAGATTTAGAATGGTTGGTTTATTTACGCCGTACTGCACTAGAGCCTAAGGCATGCTCCGAGTTCACGCAGTGTCCCGAAGGGATAAGCTGCACTATATTACACATGACTTACGCCACGCTACGCTATCAGTATGACATAAGTCCAAGTTTTACCCGTTTGGGGTAAACTTATCTTCGTCATAAGATTCACCTATGGATAAAGACATTACTCTATGGTTAACATCGAATTTATCTATCTTATGCGTTTGTTATGTAATTAACTAAATCAATGACTACGGGTATCATAACCTCAAGGTAATCATTATTATCAACTAAAAAATATATATTAGAAAGTTTCCTCAAAATTAAGCCGCCATTATAAATTTTTGCTTATATATCCAATCTAATATTCTAGGAGTTACGCATTGACAAAAAAACTCGTCCATAGGTATTAAGCAGCATCAGTACTGATAAGATTTTCCACAATGTAGTCGCGTACAACTAAAGTGAATAAGTTCCTTTGCAATTCATACCAATTGGAAATTATGTTTTCAGAGCGCATTATTTCTAAACGAACAAATGCTTGAAGTGAACAAAATATCTGTGTTTCAATTCCTTGGCTATCTCTAACCATAAGTCGACAAATTCCACATACTTGTTTGATGGCTCTATGAAAACTTTCAATCCCCCAATGATTATTATGAATTGTTACAAATTCACTTTTGGTGATTTGATTGAGAGCTTCTTCATCTGGTAGATAGACTATATAGTCTCTAGAGTCTTCTTTTTTGAAGTCTTGTCTAAACAGTTTGATCAATCGAAATGCTCTCAAATGAGTTATCAAACCTTCATCAAGAATTCCTAAACTCCTTAATAGACAATAGTTTTCCAGTTTATTTGATACGGTTCTACTTCTGTCAATCCCAAATAGAAAACCCAATTTCTGGTTTTTCGAAAATTTTCAGCTTTCTACCCCTGAATACCAACTGTCTCCTGTAACTATTCTTGGTTTTATACCCCAATCAATCACTTCCTTGAGCATTTCCCGACAACAATCGTTCTTCGTCTTTCCCTCCTTCTTCTCATATATTCTGTAATTTATTGGTACTGAATTTCCATACACATCACTGTAGTACAGTGTGATTAAATTTATTCCTTTCCTGGTCTTATGATATTTCCCAGACCAAGAATAACTGATTAATTCTGAATGTTTTGGGTCACTATACAATTTTTATACTACTGTGTTATCTACACTTGAAATCCCTCATAGTATATTTATGATCTTCTTTACTGTATCGAATAAATATTTCGGTTCCTATCTTCTCTCTGAGCAATAATCTATTCACACTGTCATGTGAAACGTTTTCCAACATCTCTCCCAATCTACAACGTCCCCGATGCTTTGGTTCTGATAGCAAAAACAGAGTGTAATGTTCCAGATTGCATTCTGCTGTAGAAGGTTTAGTCATTTCTCTAATTCTCCCATACCTGCTAAGTAGATAACATTTTTTATCCCTACACTATTTTGCTACTTTGTCAATGCGTAAGTCCTATATTCTTTGCGGCTAAGTTGGAGAACTTTAGCAATGTTTTTATAGTCTTGAGGAATTTGAGTTACACCAACAGCAGTCTTGATTAAAATCAGCCAAGCAGTAATGAAAATTATGAATAATGCTGGTGGTTTATTATCTCTTAAAGGTGCTAGATAAATAGGAACCCAAGCCAAAGGTGGTACAGTTATTAATAACTGAAATAGAGGGTCTAAAGCCTTGGACATGGTTTTATTTACACTGATTAAAACCCCCGGACCAATACCCACAACTGCCGCTTAGCTATAGCTAATAGCAACCCGTTGTAAACTACCCCAAATCTGCCAGAATAATCCTTCCTCAGTACCACCTTTATCATAGAATGGATACAAAATTAATTTCCAGGTGTCTTGAATAACCTGTATGGGTCCTGCTAAAGTCGCTCCTGGAGTCCAAGAGAATAATTGCCAAATCGTCAAGAATATCAGGAGGGCAATAACTGGAGTGACAAGTTCAGGAAATTGCTTTTGCAAACTTGATAAAAAGCTATTATCAACTTTATGGCTTGTGGAAGATTTATGAGCTAAAGTCATGGATGTTATTATCCTCAAATTTACTAATTATTAATCACTAAACACCGGCTTCTTTGATTTTCAAACTATTGAGATATTCCTCTGGTTTTTCTGGATCAAATTTAACGCTATGAAAAAATTTTTCTACTCCAGGAGATGTACTAGTTGGGATATCAGCCGCAGGTATTCCTAGTTCTTTACCAGCTTCTTTCCAAAGATCTTCGCGGTTAACTTTTTTGATCAATTCTCTGGCTTTAGCACCACCATCAGCAATGTAATCTCTTGGTCAGAATACCCAAAGCACATTTTCAATTATAAACCATAAATCATGACTTTGGTAGGGATAAGAAACACTGCTTTTTTAATCTTTCCATTAGTAAGGATCCATTGATTTATCATCAATTTTGCGACCATCACCCATGTCATATTTACCTTGATAGGGATCTACAAGAACTTCTGGTGAAGATAAACCAAAATATTTTTTAGCAGCAAGAATTTCGGCTGCTTCTTTGCGGTTATCAAAATTATCTAGCTATTGCTGGGCTTCCATGATACCTTTGAGTAGGGCTTTTGTGGCTTTGGGATGTTGATCAACCCAATCTCCTGTCATGGCAAAATATTCTTCGGGATGATTTTTCCAAATTTCCGCTGTTAATGCGGTCATGAAGCCAATTTTGTCGTTAACAAGGCAAAATGGCCAGGGGTCACCGGTACTCGAAGCGTCTATTGTCCCGGTTTTTATGTTGGCGACAGTTTGTGGTGCTGGTACTGTTAACAATTTGACATCTGCATCTGGATCAATTCTACTTACGGATAACCAATAGCGAATCGATAAATCTTGGTTAACGTGGGGAAAGGTAAAAGCTGCGGTGAAAGGTATGGAGGATTTAAGTTGGGCTAATAGAGGTTTAGCGCCATCAAGTTTTAAGCTAATACCTTTCCCTAGATGTTTGTTAGCGATCGCAATTCCATTACCATGTGTAATTAATTGACACAAAACATATCAAGCATTTGTTCGTTTAGAAAAAACGTGCTCTGAAAATATAATTTCTAATTGGTATGAATTGGAAAGGAACTTATTCACTTTAGTTGTGCGCGACTACATTGTGGAAAATCTTATCAATACTGGTGCTATCTAATACTCAGATATGAGTTTTTTTGTCAATGCGTAACTCCTAGAATACTTTTTCAAAATTCTTATTCCTTCACCATTAACATACATTTTCACTGGTTTGAGAATTGGGATAGGTTTAGCTCGGTTAGCAATTATTGCAGTAGAAATCGTCATGTCCCGGATTGTGGGAATTGGCTTTTTTATCTGGGATACTTATCACAATAACAACTTTAGTGAAGTTATTTTGGCTCTAGTTTATATCGGTGTTGTCGGTCTAATCTTATATAAACTCATGGCTGCACTACAAAACTGGATTTTACCAGAACAAAAATAGGGGCTGGAGACTGGGTACTGGTTACTGGGTACTGGAAACAGTATTACCAATCACCAATTACCAATTAAAATACGAAATACAAAATCTAAAAATATGTCTGTATTTATTGCTGTCGATAAAATTGATAAGGTCTTTGAATTAACCAGTAGCGGTCAATATATCGCCCTTAAAGGGATTAACTTAGAAATCAAGAAGGGTGAATTTATTTCTCTTATTGGTCACTCTGGTTGTGGTAGATCTAATCTTTTAAAGATGATTGCTGGTTTAGATTTGCCCAGTGAGGTTTTAGTCACTTTGGAAGGTCAAAGGATTAAAAAACCTGGGCTAGATAGAATGGTGGTGTTTTAAAACTATTCTCTTTTGCCTTGGCGAACTGTCAGAGAAAATATAGCCTTGGCTGTAGATTCAGTCTTAAATGGGATGCCAGCTGCCGAACGTAAAGCCATAATCGACAGACATACATAGAGATATGGTGCGTTTACGTCCCCATGCTGACAAACAACCAGGAATGTTATCTCGTGGACAAAAGCAACCGGTTGTGATCGTACCGGCTTTGGCAATTCGTCCTAAACTATTACTATTAGACCACCCCTTCGGTGCTTTAGACGCACTGACTCGGGGTAACTTGCAAGAACAATTAATGCAAATCTGCGAAGAAAACGAAGTCACAGCAATCATGATGACACACGACGTAGACGAGGCCGTTTTGTTATCTGAGAGAATTGTGATGTTGACCAATGGACCAGAATCTAAAATTAGTCACATTTTAGAAGTAGATATTCCTAGACCCCGTAAACGCATGGAAGTTGTAGAACATCCCAGTTACTACAGTTTGCGGAGTCAAATGATTTATTTTCTCGACCAACAAAAACGTATCAAAAAATTACGGGCAAGAAAAACACCAGGTATAGCCCGTCATGGTTTAGAAAAAGTAAATTTAGAAATTGGTCTCTTACCCATAACTGTTTGTGCGCCCCTAGCCATAGCCAAAGAAAAAGGCTTCTTTACCAAAGATCGTTTAGATGAAGTTTCCTTAGTCAGATAAAGTAACTGGCGCGGTATTGTGGATCGTAGTCCGGTGGTTATTTAGATGCAGCCCAAATGCCATCAGGAATGCCTATGTGGCTATCATTAGGAGGTAACAAAAACCAACCCTTACCAGTACCTCCTTAACCATGACTCGCAACAGTAACGCCATTACCCTAGCAAAAAGATTTTATGAAGAAGGTGTACATAGTATTTTCGACTTCAAAAAATACGTTCTCAAAACCCGCTATCAAATGCATAGAATGTGGGTGTAGTACATCCAGCATGCATGTACAATTTACTCCTTCGTTATTGGTTAGCAGCAGGAGCAATTGCTCCTGATTTTGATGCGGGACTATTGACGGTTATTGTGTAGGTGAACCTTGGAACTATCGCGCCGCAATAGAAGGTTCAGGTTTTACAATTGCCACAGATTTAGGAGTTTGGTTAGGGCATCCTGGTAAGGTTTTAGGTGTACGGGAAGACTGGGCTAATAATTATCGAAACACTCATATTGCCTTAACTAAGGCTTTATTAGAAGCTTGTCAATATTGTGCTGATTCCAACGATTCCCAAGAAGTCAGACAAGTTTTAGCCGGTCGAGAATATGTTAGTACCGACATTGATTTTATCCAAATTGAAGATCCAGATGGTGTAAATACTTGCAATTTAGATCATCCCATGCGGGAGTATGCCGATCATCTCATCAATTTTAAGCTACATCTGCTATTAAGCCCCCCAGTCGTACTGAGCAAATTTGGATTATGACACAGTTACCACGGTGGGGTGAAACTCCCTTTCCTCGTAACTAGGTGGAAATTGTGGAAAGAGTTTGTCGAGTTGGTGTGTTTAGCACCGCTGCTAGAGAACTAGGTTTAGATATCAGTTACACTCATCAATCTATTCAATTATTTGATGGTAAACCCTTCAACGCTGATGATCCTTTTGCCTATCTCACCAGTTTAGAACTTAAACGCGATTTTTCTGTGGCGGAAGTGGTTCTTGATACTCCCAGAAAAATAGCAGCTTAATCAATTCAAAATACAGCAGATTGCAGATCAATGAGGTACAAAATCTAAATTGAAACCTAGATAGCAAGAGAGGTTTACTCCTGACTCCTGACTTCTGACTCCTGACTCCTGCTGTATTGTCTACGGTAAACAAAATTTATCGTTTCTTGTTTAATTTCTCATTTCCAGTTCCCATACTCTGTATGGGAATGAATTATGGAACAATCTACCTTCCTTGATATTAGAGGTAGAGCCTCATGATAGCATTCCCAGTTTCTAATAATTACCAATTACCAAACTATGCAAAACAGTACCCTAACTCCTACCAAATCATCTACCCAAATTAACAGCAGTCAACCTTTTTTACAAATTCAAGACGTTTGGAACGTTTATCCCACCAACAATGGACTATTTACCGTCCTTCATGGTGTTAATCTCAACTTTGAACAAGGGGAATTTATTTGCGTTATCGGCCACTCTGGTTGCGGTAAATCAACGCTTTTAAACATGGTTTCTGGTTTTAACTTTCCTACCACCGGACAAGTCCTGTTAGAAGGAGAACCAATTACTAAACCTGCTCCAGATAGAATGGTGGTTTTCCAAAACTATGCGCTGTTACCTTGGTAGACTCCGTTTGAAAATATTTATTTGGCTGTAAATGCAGTTTACCCGACTAAACCAGAAGCTGAAAAACGGGCGATTGTCCTTGATTATTTGGCAATGGTGGGTTTACCTGACACAATGGAAAAGAAGCCCCTGCAAGTGTCTGGGGGGATGAAACACGGTGTTTCTATTGCTCGTGCTTTACCTATTCGTCCCAAGGTGTTGATTTTAGATGAACCTTTTGGTACTTTGCATGCTATCACCAAGGAAGAGTTACAGGAAGAGTTGTTGAAAATCTGGAATGATAACCGTTGTAAGGTGTTGATGATTACTCATTATATTGATGAGGCTTTGTTTTTGGCTGATAAGTTGGTAATGATGACCAACTTATCAGCCAAAATTGGGGAAGTGATGGAAATTCCTTTTTCTCAACCATGGGATAGAGCAAGAATTATGGAAGATCCTCAATATTAGCAACTCCGTAACTATGCGCTAGATTTTCTGTTTAGCAGCTTTGGTCATGATAATGTAGCTTAATCAACATTAGGGCGAACTTCACTTCGCCTATATATTTATAAAATAGATATTAAGCTCGGCTAAGAAATCCTCTTGGCAAATTTTCTTATGGCTGATGACTACGACAAATTTCTGTAATTTGGTCTGCTACATCCAAGAATTTAATGATTTGGGCATTTCCGGTCCACTCAGAATGATATCAACATAAGGAGGGCGTTTTGTCAGAAATGCTAAAACCTCCGATTCTGGAATTCAGGCAAAGTTAATAGCTAAACTTAACTCATCCAAAACAACAAGAGAATACTTCCCTTCAGATACGACTGTTTGTGTAAATTGCCACAATTGTTGTAAGGCTTGATCTTCTATTTCCTCTAAGTGTGCTGTATTAATATACTACACTTAGGCCACAGCGAATCAAATCTAACTTCTGTCCCACTTGGATCGGTTAATCTTGTCCTTGACGAATACCACCTTTGAGGAACTACACTATTAAGACTGGTGTACCTTGACCAGCGATTCTTAGCACCTGAGACATAACGCTAGTAAAAAAGTTACGGTGCGAACTGGTGAAAACCTGCACTAGTCCCTGAACTGAGTATGGTAAGCTGAGAGTCGAATTAATACTAGGGGTGTCTAGTTGGGCAACCATAGGGCTAAGTTTAAAAAGTAACAATAAATTAAATAGCTTCTGATAGTAGTAAACGGAATTTTAGGCTGTATAATCAATTTGTTTTTTGCTGAGTAGTGTATTTTTTGATTAGCATTCTTAGCCAAACACTAGATTTAGTCTGAAGTCAAGAGGGATTTTTATTGAGATTTTAGTTTTGTGCTGGAAAGTAGTTGTAAAAATACAAACCAACAGTTGGCGGTGTCTATATAGAAAATAACAGGCTTCTTCATGAGCGTTAGCCAGATACTGGCAGGGTTAAAAGTTGTTTGTATGTAACAATTCAGGAGTCAGGAGTGAGAATATTTGAGAAATTGGTTAATTATTCAATAGGTCTTTTTGGCGTTAGCCTGAAAAACCTGACTGCTGATAGCTGTTCGCGTAGCGTGCCATTAGGCATTAGCTGAATGCTTACGTTTGTATGTCTATTTTATTATTAGTTGATGTCCTAAATAAGTAGGTAGACACAAATAAACATAACTATGTAACAAAATGTAAATTACTGGAAACCGTTGGGATTGGTTGATTCCCCTTTGCTGCATTCACCATGACATAGTTATAAATTTTTCCGCCCACCTACTTATCTTTAGCGATCGCTATAAATTAAAAATTAAAGATAGGGGCTAACAAATCCTGGAAATAGTAGGTTTATCAGGTTTATCATTTTACTTGCGAAACACAGAGGGAGAAAATAAATAAATTTAAGATGATGAGGCGTAAATTGTTGTGAAATTGGTAATTTTAGGAGGTTAAGGATTGGGGAAAAGCACTCAAGCAAAAAGGCTCTGCAAATACTTTGATGTTCGTCTGATTTCAAGAGGTGAGATTTTACGGGAAGCTTATTTGATGATAATTCCAGCGATGGCTATGGTGAAATACGTGATTTAGTTCGCTATGCTAAACCTTATGTTGAAAAATGGGAATTAGTACCAGATTAAATGATGATTGCATTTATTAGAGTTCCGGTTAGGCGGGAGGATATTAATTGTGGGTGGATATTAGAAGGTTATCCTCGGACTGCTTTTCAAGCTGAAGAATTAGATTTTTTGCTGGACACTTTGGAATAAAAATTTAGATTGGGCAATTTATCTGCAAGTGTAAGAGGCAGTGATGGTTAGTCGTTCTTTAGCGCGATCGCTCCCAGATTATCAACCAGAAATTGTCCAGCGGCGTGTAGAATTATTCTACGATCGCACTATTCCTATTTTAGGATACTATGACCCTCGTCGCCGTCTGTTAACTATCAATGGTGATGATTCCCCAGAACAGGTACAGCAGAATATTCTTAATTTACTTGGGTAGTTAGAGGTAGGGGTGTAGGGGAAGAATATTCTATTACCTATTACCTTTTTTCACTGATAACTGATATTTGAGGAAATTCCCATGGCTTGGCAGCGTCCCGATGGACGAAATTCTTACGAACTTCGTCCCTTAAGTTTTTATTCTAATTTCACCCGCTTTGCTTCTGGTTCAGTTTTGGCTAAATGTGGTGATACGCAGGTACTTTGTACTGTTAGCGTCTCTGATAGTGTGCCTAAGTTCTTAAATGGGACTGGTAAAGGTTGGTTGACGGCTGAGTATAGGATGTTACCATCGGCTACTCAAAAACGACAGGAAAGGGAATTATTGAAATTATCGGGACGAACACAAGAAATCCAACGTTTAATTGGACGCAGTTTAAGAGCAGCTTTAGATTTTGAGGTGTTGGGAGAACGGACGCTGATTATAGATGCTGATGTGTTGCAAGCTGACGCTGGGACAAGAACAACAGCAATTACAGGCAGTTTTGTAGCTTTAGCTCATGCTATTTCTCAAATGTTGCAGCAGGGAGTTTTAGAGCGATCACCTCTGTGTCGACAAGTGGCAGCAGTTTCAGTTGGCTTATTGGCAGGAGAAGCATTTTTGGATCTTAATTACATTGAAGATGTAGCTGCCACCGTCGATTTTAACGTAGTTATGAATCAAAACTTGGAAATTATAGAAGTCCAGGGAACAGCAGAGGAAGGTAGTTTTAACCGTCAGCAATTGAATAAGTTGCTGGATGTTGCCGAAAAAGGAATTCAGGAATTATTAATTGCTCAACGGGATGCCATTACTAATTGGAAGACTCTGATAGGAAATTAGGATGCAATATTTCCCGTCAATGGTCACTTGTGTTAAATACTAACAAATAACAAAAGTCAAGACTAATGGCGGTAAAATTGCAACCAACTAAAAATTTAGAGCAATTGTGGATTGTCCGCTGTTTGTCCACAGTGCTGCTGTTTGGTCAAATCTCGCTACATATACTTCAAGGAAAAACCTATTATGGTAAGGTGTTGGAACATACAGTTACAGCTGGTCCGGCTTCCCTGCCACCAGTTCTCCTCGTTAGTGGTTTTGCAGGAATGATTTTCACCATTCAAACAGCCAGAGAATTAGTGAGATTTGGTGCTGTGGAAAATGTAGGAGGTGCTTTTGCTTTGGCTTTTTGCCGAGAATTAGCACCAATCTTGACCGCTAGTATTATCGCCGGACAGGTAGGTTCAGCATTTGCCGCCGAAATAGGAGCAATGCGAGTGACTGAACAGATTGATGCTCTTTATATGCTCAAAACTGATCCCATTGATTATCTAGTCCTGCCAAGAGTCATTGCTTGCTGTTTGATGATGCCTTTGATGATGATTCTTGCTGTAATTATGGGCATCACAGGTGGAGCTTTTGCAGCATCATATTTTTATCAAGTTCAACCAGAAACATTTTTAGAATCAGTCCGAGATTTTTTAACACCTTCAGATGTTTTTATTATTTTGCTCAAAGGGTTAATTTTTGGACTGATAGTTGCAGTTAATGGTTGTAGTTGGGGACTGACTACCAAAGGAGGGGCTAAGGAAGTAGGAGAATCTGCTACAACGGCAGTTGTCACTACGTGGGTAGCCATTTTTATCATGGATTTTATACTGGCCTTAATACTATTTGAGAAGCCGATACTTTAACAGTTAACAGTTAACAGTTAACAGTGATTAGTTATAAGATAATAGACTCAAGTTGCTGATTATAACAGTAATGCGGAAAGAAAAGGGTGTAGGGGAAGAATCACCTCTTGCGTCCTTAACTACTGATAGCGTACCTTATGGGAAGCTTGCTACACAGATTGTACTGTAGGCGTAGCGATCGCCATACTTCTGACTCCTGACTACTGCCTCCTCATGATCTTAAAAGTTTCAAAAGTTAAAAAGGGAAATAGTCAGAAGTTAGGTATTGTATTGCTGGAAGCCGGCTATGTGATGATGAAGCTATGAACAAAACGGTTGAAGTTTTACCGGATCTGCCTGCGCTGGTAGCACGGGCCCTAGATTTGATCCTGTCCAAATTGGAAACTGCTATTCGGGAACGGGGGCAATTTACTATTGCTTTATCTGGTGGCACCACACCCAAGCCCTTGTACGAAGCAATAGCCTGTTCAAACCTGCGTTGGGATAAAATTCATGTGTTCTGGGGAGATGAACGTTATGTACCACCAAATCATCCTGATAGCAATGAATTGATGGCACGTGTTGCATGGCTAGACCGCGTAGCTATCCCCCCAACGAATATTCACGCCATACCAACTTTATCAGGCAATCCATCAGTAGATGCTGCTAAACATGAACGGCATCTACGAGAATTTTTCAATTCTCCACCGGGAAACTTTCCTGCTTTGGATGTAATTTTACTAGGAATGGGTGATGATGCCCATACTGCATCTTTGTTTCCCCACTCAGAAGCTCTGAAAGTGAGCGATCGCTTGGTAACTGTGGGTAATAAAGATGATAATCTTCGTATCACTTTCACTTACCCATTGATCAACGCTGCACGGAATGTAATTTTCTTAGCTGCTGGTGCTAATAAACGACCTGCTTTAGCTCAAGTTTTTGCACCAGTCGCTGATGATTTTGCTTATCCATCCCGCTTAATTAAACCCCAAGGAAAATTGTTATGGCTGCTAGATGCAGCCGCAGGTTTGGAACTCAGACCCTAAATCAGTTAACTGATAACTGCTTGCCAGAATATATTCTACGATGACCTTGACAAAGGCTTAAATCCATGATCGTCTGCCCGAATTGCAATCATCCCAATCCAGACGGCGCTGTTCAGTGTGAAGCTTGCTACACACCGTTACCAGCTACTACTAACTGTCCCAGTTGTGGGGCAACGGTACAAGCAGATGCTGCTTTTTGTGGTCAGTGTGGTTATAACCTACACTCTAACGCTGTTGCAGTAGAAGCAATAGTAGTAGGATCAACGATGACGCCCGATATTCCTGTGGAAGTGCCACCGTTGGTTACTCCTGATCCAATGTTAGAACTTTTACAAGCAGATGCTCTGGGACTAGGCGCTCCTACTAGTTCTAGTCTACCCCCAACAGTAGTAGCAGTAGCCCCACAACCTATCCCAACACCAGCACCGGTTCCACCTCCAGAAGCCGTTGCACTACCTGTACCAGTTCCACCTCCAGAAGCCGTTGCACTACCTGTACCAGTTCCACCTCCAGAAGCCGTTGCACTACCTGTACCAGTTCCACCTCCAGAAACAGTTGCACCTCCAGAAACAGTTGCACCTCCAGAAGCACCTGTGGTAACTGCGTCTAGAACCCAACTACAGCAAGTAGTGGCGGGGCTATTCCATGTTCAGAGTAATCAAGAAATTGAATTACCGCAAAATCTCTCTGTGATTCATATCGGTAAACCTAATGACCGCATTCCCCCAGATATAGATGTGGCTGGATTTCCCAATTCAGAAATTGTTTCCCGGATTCATTCAGATATCCGTGTTGAGGGAGATGCTCACTATATAGAAGATGTGGGTAGTTCTAACGGCACCTATATTAATAATTTGCCGCTATTACCAGGGAACAGACACCGCTTACGTCCAGGTGATCGCATTAGTCTGGGTAAGGGAGATTTGGTAACTTTCTTATTTCAACTCTCTTAGACGAATAATTCGTAATTGATAATAGTGCCGGAGGCACGCTGTGCGAAGGCTTTAGCGATACGTAATTCGTAATTAATAATGAGTAATTATAATTTACGAATTACGATTAATTATCAGGAATATCATCCATGAAAGAACCAAAAGATTTTCAACCTTTGCTATCTCAAGAAGCTCCTCCAGAAGTTGAACGAATGGGGCTAACATGGCTAATAGGCTAAAAAAATCCATTGAACTGGCTGATAGCGTAGCTTGGCGTTAAGCCATATAAACAGAAAACCTGTATAACTCAAGAGTTTCAGGGGTTGAAAAGGTGAATAAGGTCCAAGGAATAAGCCTTGAAACCATCAAAAACCAATTAATTGCCAGTGCTGCAGGCAATAGGGTAGCTTGGCGTAAGCCATAGCCAGTCACCTTCCCAGATTCGATACTATTCTTACCTCCTTCTAATTCTCCCTCCTGACTCCTGACTCTTGACTCCTGACTCATAGCCCTTACGAAAAGACTTTTTTAGCAAACCCTAATTACAGTCCTTCACGCAAACCCACAGCAATTTTACTATGTTTTTCAATTTGTCCCATTACTTGTTTTGCACGCTTGATTACCACCGTGGGTAAACCTGCTAATCTTCCTGCTTCAATACCATAGGATTTATCAGCACCACCTGGCTGAACTTGATGTAAAAAGATAATTTGATCAGGTAATTCTTTCACGGTAACTTGATAATTAGCCACATTAGAAACAATACTCGCTAATTCATTTAATTCATGATAGTGAGTTGCAAAAATTGTCCGAGATTTAATCTCTACTGCTAAATATTCTGCTACAGCCCAAGCTATTGAAAGACCATCAAATGTTGCTGTTCCACGGCCAATTTCATCTAATAAAACTAATGATTTAACAGTTGCATGATTGAGAATATTTGCAGTTTCATTCATTTCTACCATAAATGTAGATTGACCTGTTGCTAAATCGTCTACAGCACCTACACGGGTAAAAATGCGATCGCACACTCCCAACTTAGCAGAACGCGCTGGCACAAAACTACCAACCTGCGCCATCAACTGAATTAACCCCACTTGACGTAAATAACAACTCTTGCCACTCGCATTCGGCCCTGTGAGAATGACTAAATCAGGTGATTGGTGATTAGTAGGTTCATTCCCAGTCCCCAATGTTGTCGAGTTAGGAACAAAAAACCCCGCTGGTAAAGATTGTTCCACTACTGGATGACGACCATCAATAACCTCAATTTCCCATCCTTCCACCATTTCCGGACAACAGTAACCTTGATGTACCGCTAACTCAGCTAATCCGCATAATACATCAGCAGCAGCTACCGCATGGGAAATATTACGAATGGTTTCCGCGTGAGAACCGACTTCATCCCGCAAAGCAGCGAAAATCTCATATTCCAACTGATTTAAGTCATCTCGCGCTGTGAGAATCCGCGCTTCTCGTTCTTTCAGGTCTGGAGTAATGTATCGTTCCTCGTTCGTCAGAGTTTGCTTACGGATGTAATTATCAGGTACTTGGTCAGATTTGGAACGAGAAATACTAATATAGTAGCCAAAGGTTTTATTAAATCCTACCTTTAAAGTCGGGATTCTTGTTCTCGCTCTTTCATCAACTTCTAGATTTGCAATCCATTTTTGATCCGCTTCTACAGTAGCTTTTCTTTCATCTAAAAGCGGGTTGATCCCGGGGCGAATCAAACTACCTTCTTTGAGATGGATTGGTGGTGATTCTACGATGTGAGCCTGTAACCTTTCTGCTAGTTCCTCTAGTACAGGTGGTACTTTTTGCAAAGCTTTCAAGAATGGCGAGCGCGCATCTTCTACTATACGAGATAATTCAGGTAAACTAGAGAAAGAATCAGCTAAAGCCATTAAATCCCGTGCATTGGCTGTTCCTGAACCTGCACGACCTGTTAAACGTTCTAAATCATAGATCTTCCGTAATAATCTCCGTAAATCCTGACGTAAAGGAGTATTTTCACATAATTCTTGAATGGTATATTGTCGCGCTCGAATGCCTTTAATATCAAGTAGCGGTTGTAACAACCATCTTCTTAAGGCTCGTCCACCCATGGCGGTAGTAGTGCGGTTTAAAGCCCATAACAAAGAACCGTGAAATGTGCCATCGCGCACGGTTTGGGTAATTTCTAAGTTACGTCGGGTTTGGTGGTCAACGATAAGATAATCGGTTAGGCTGTAGGTGTGTAATAGTTGCAGAGGAACGGGGTTTTGTTTTTGGGTATCTTCGATATATTCCAAAAGTCCACCAGCAGCGCGAACTGCGAGGGGAAGATGTTCACAACCTAAGCCTTCGAGCGATCGCAGTTTGAATTTCTGCAATAATTTACTTCTAGCTTCGGATTGAGAAAAGGGAAGTTGCGATCGCAAACTGTAACAAAATGTAGGTGGTAAACATTGGGGAAGAGATGGCGAAGTTTCCCCTGGACGCAGTAAAGTACCTAAATCGGGGGCGTTGGTAGGAAACAACACTTCCGATGGTTGCAATCGCATTAACTCTTGGGTCAAGTGTTCTAAATCACTACCTTCACAGGTGAGAAATTCTCCAGTTGATATATCTGCATAAGCCAACCCCCAATGATTGACAGCAATTACCACAGCCGCCAAATAATTATTGCGACTTGTTTGTAGCATTCCTTCTTCCAACAAAGTCCCAGGGGTAAGGATGCGGGTTACTTCGCGTTTTACCAAACCCACTGCTTCCGATGAATCTTCAACTTGGTCACAAATCACCACAGCGTAACCTTTTTCTACGAGTAGAGTTGTGTAGCGTTCCCAAGCGTGATGAGGTACACCAGTCATAGCAATACGACCAAGCTCACCACCATGTTTACTGGTTAAAACTAATTCTAATTCTCTGGATACGGTTACAGCGTCTTGGAAAAATGTTTCAAAAAAATCACCGACGCGATATAGTAGCAACGCATGAGGATATTTATCCTTCATTTCTACATAGTGCTGATACATCTTACTCAGCTTGCTGCGGTCTTCTACCAGTTTCGTATCCCTAAGAGGTGTATTTGGTTGATTGTGTTCTGGTGTCGGAGTCGTCATGGTATATGCTGAGATCTTAGGCACAGTTTAGACACTATCTTTGATCATAGCGTGATGTGGGGGATGGAGTCCGAGCGCTTAAAGTTTATTTATTTTTACCGAGTTTCCAGCACTTCCTCAACTGTCAAATTTATGTCACCAATAGACTTATCCACACAAGATAAAAAGCTTACTGTGAAAGCGTTACACGAACTATAACTGGGATGAAATACTAATTATGGCTGAAGGCAAAAATATGGGTTTGGGGATGAAAATATCAAAATTATTAAAAGTTTTGAGAAACATAGCCTTCTAAAAAAGATAATCTAAAGGCTGATGATTCAAATATCATGACTTAGTATAAATGAATAATTTAGATCTAACCTAACTAATCCACATACTACCATTATCACCGGATTATAACCATGTCCAGCTAAAGGAAATCTATCACTAGCTACTCGAAAAGTTTTGACTCTACATATGAGATGTTCAACACCAATTCTTCTTGAAGATATTTTCTTATTTTTAAATCTCTAAAAATTCAGCTTTTTTGGGCTTCTTAATAAGGTGTAGTAATAAATTATTCTCCTATACAAGCTTCGTCTCCGGAAGATCTTTGTTTGGCATCTAGGTTTTGGCGATTATTTCTAAATAGTGTAATCTTGCTTATCTTACCTAATTCTCCAATATAAATATCAACTATATCTTCACATCCTGGCAATACTCTAAATTGATTTTTTAGAGTGTGTATTTTCTTCTTGCCTGAATAATTTTTTTTCTGCTCCTGATAGTTACCTGGTCTTTCTATAGCTTCTTCTGCACTATCTATTAGTAATTCATACTCACTCAGTACTTCCCATAATTCTTGATACTTTCACTCATCTTTTTTTGCTTCTTTCATTTGGGAGATAGGTAAAATTTCCATCAGAATTTCTACCCAATAATTAAATGTGCTATTTGCTTTTATCCTCCATAGATTAAACAGTAATTCTAGAATTTCAAATGTTAGCTTCCGTCTCAGTTTTACTAGGTATAGACATACTCCCTCCTTTGGGGTCATTTCTGCTTTACGTCCTCCTCCAGACGCTATTAACCTAATTTTTATTTTTTCAATTTCTGCTTGTTTCTCTAGATGGCTTTCTTCTGCTAATGCTACTAATGTGATAAACTCTTCATACTTAATCCCAATTAATCTTTTTGATTCCTGGGGGTAGAATTCTATTCTTGCTAGGGGACTTGTCATTATTGATATACACAGTTACATTTTTTATGTTTATTTTCCCACAAAATTTCTTTTAAAGATAGGTGTAATGACCTTACGTAACGAAGTTGGTGAAATGTCGCGTCCCTTGTGAAATGGAACTGTTGTTCCCCTACGGCATCAGCTAAATCTACTAAAACAGTATAAAATAACCAAGTCACCCAAATTTGTAATTGAATTCAATTGATTGAACCCGTCCATAAATAACTTAAACCCAAGAGTCTTTTTACTGTATTACAGGCATCTTAAATCCGCCAACGTCCCCGATATAAATCGGCTACCACATCAGGTGGTAAAACATCAGGGTTTAACACGCTTGTTCCATAAGAATGCAATGCCTCCAATCTTGAACCCTTCGGGTTCGCCAGTTACTATAAGGTTAACACCGCAGCCATGATCAACGGTAAATTCAGTAGGCCTCTTGCAAAATTGTTTATGTGGTATGAAAGAGAGTTTTAGATTTTATGTATTTTTGGTGTTCTTTGCGATCGCTAATTCAAACATAACCGTGTAACTCTAACTTTTGGCTAGAACAAAGACAAAGGTGCATTGTAACATAAAATTAATTCTGCAAGAGGTCTAGTATCCGTTCACTGAGTCCTAATGTTCGGTAGTAAGTAGGTAGACACAAATAAACATAACTATGTAACAAAATGTAAATTACTTGAAACCCTTGGGATTGGTTGATTCCCCTTTGCTGCATTCGCCATAACATAGTTATAAATTTTTCCGCCCACCTACTTAGTTTTCTTGATTTGTAATGGTTGGTGTCAGTAATCCTGAGAGTTGCTCGGCAATTACTTGATCTTCTACGAGTAGTCTGTGTTTCTTTTTCGTGTAGTCTCGATTGGTTTTTCGGCTCTGTGTCATGGCTAGTAACAATCGCTCAATTACTTGCCTATTAATGAGTTGCTCACTATTTTTAACCACTCCAAATACCACCCTTGAAAATTTCCCCTTTTCCTTAACTTGTGACCAATAGATGCAGGTAGATGGACTGTGTTTTGCATCACTTATAATTAAGACTGAATTTATGTGTTTCGTTACCCTGGCTTTTGATCAAAACCAGGGATTTTTTATGACATTGTGGCGCGGCTGTCTGGCTAGACAAATTATATGACGCACTACATTAATTACTTGACATAAATGTATTTGACATAAATGTATAGGATCATGCCTGTATAAGTAGGTGGGCGGAAAAATTTATAACTATGTTATGGCGAATGCAGCAAAGGGGAATCAACCAATCCCAAGGGTTTCAAGTAATTTACATTTTGTTACATAGTTATGTTTATTTGTGTCTACCTACTTAATTCTTACTTTTCTCAGGGTAAAAGACGGGGCAGAATATAGTCTACAAAAGGGTACAGAAAAATAGTTCCTCTTCGGGCTCCGCTTACAGAAAAACGGCTAATAAAAAGAGCGACTGGAAGAATAACTGGGAGAGTATCCCTTCGGGATACTCTCCATTTCATTACGCTTAGAATAGAGGCCTCCGACAATTTACAAAGGAGTCTGTGTCTGGCTTTCCATAGTGTTAAGATGAGGAAAGAGCCAAGGAAAGAATCAGGTTTGGGAATAGTTACGGATAGTTCCTATCCATGAAGATGTTGATGACAAATTCATAACTGACCTCATATCCATAACATTTATGAAATGGGCAAAACTAATGAACCAATTCCTAATGTGACTAAACCACAAATAGTTAGTAAGAATTACTTGTGAGTAAATTGGGGAATTCAGGGGAAATCTTTGTTGAGGTACCCGGAATATTTTTACAAGTCTAATGACCTGTTCAACAACAATACCCTTGGTGGAAAACTCTTTGCTTCCTGCCTTTTGTTCTGAGTCGCCATGGTATAATCCCTATCATGTTTTTCTAGCTGTTCACGGAGACTAGGAGGGAAAACATCTCTTCATATCTCTAGCCAGTAATGAAATGTGTCCTTTGCTTCCGTTTTCCATATACCGAAATGCAAACCTAAAACATCAAATGTTGGCATTTTCGTCAAATAGAACAAGCACAGACATACCTATTCTTTTATCTCTAGTTTCCGTTTCCCCCTTCCTCCTTTCTGATTTATACGTATCCAGGACTTACGCAACTGGCACAAATAGGGGGCCGGATGTAGCCCTGGTACGCAATAATTGAACTCAAACCAAGCACATAGGAAGACTTGGGCATTTTAGTTGCTGAATTAAATAATTAGAAAGCAATCTATGCTTGTTTTGATAAACAGTTTGACCAGTCTGATAGGCTAAATTCTTTAATCTAATCCAAACCAACATTGCACAAGCAATATGATTTCTTTTAAGCCTAGCTTTACG
>ERZ1034377.26-NODE-26-length-62187-cov-71.377636_pt1 | contig 62187 bp, 53 predicted proteins | sample MGYA00520584_ERZ1034377 | MGnify/ENA primary metagenome ERZ1034377 (study PRJEB33736, sample SAMEA104288464) | Azolla filiculoides | biome: Urban; feature: water surface; material: ditch water | place: Netherlands | collected 2014 ... | reverse complement strand
TGATAAGTCTTTTGCTAAAATTTTTTGCCTCATGTCTCATATTTTATAACGCCCTGTGTCCCACCCTCAACTTTTTCCTTTTTTTCTCTTACCCCTACTTATTGCGCCGATACTTATTTACAGAAGCAGATAGGTCGACGATTTCCGAGAAAAGAGCAGAAGCATTCGAGAAAATAGAGTTTAACTTAAAAAATAAACCATTTAAAACTTTACGTGGCAATTATCAATTAGAAATAATTGTTCGAAAAGTTTGTATTGAAACTTGGTTTTTAGGAAATAGAAATCTTCTCCCTAGAAATAGACAAGTCAATAAAATATTGAGTAAATACATTGAATATTTTCATTTAAGACTGAGTGATACTGAAGATTTAGCTAATGGATTGGAACAAAACGAAGGCAATACAAAGGAAATTCTTGGATATAAAACCAAAGCTTTATTTCACGAAGGATATCTGAGAGAGATTTTTAAAGAACGTAATTTATCCTATAGTAAATCTAGACAAAAAGAAGTACCAGAGGAATCTTAATTTGACCAATTATTAGCCAGAATTCAAGAAAATGTATACTATTTGTATAGTTTTCAAGATTTTATAGAGTCTTGTGCAAAAATTAATATCCAAGGAAAATAAATGAAACATAATCCTATACCGCACCGAGTATTAGGAGTATAGGACTATCTTGATTGTTAGCCTAGAGAAATTATCTGTGGCTGAATTACTAATTTTTCTGTAGCCGTGAAAACCTCTTGTCTAGCCCATTGATCTGCTGCCAAAATGTCACTTAAAGAAGGATTACGTGTGTTATCACGTTGATGGTGATCGCACACCAATTCAATACACCGAGCAATATCCAAATAGCTAATTTTCTCTTCTAGAAATAGCGCCACAGCTTGCTCATTAGCAGCATTTAAAACTCCAGGCATAGAACCGCCAGCCCTACCCGCAGCATAAGCCAATCCCATACAAGGATATTTTTGATGATCCGGTTCATGGAAAGTTAAATCACCAGATTTAACCAAGTTCAATCTTTCCCAGTTAGTGTAAACTCGCTCCGGCCAAGATAAAGCATAAAGCAAAGGTAAACGCATATCTGGCCAACCAAGTTGAGCTAAAATAGAAGTGTCTTGTAACTCAATCAAAGAATGAATAATACTTTGAGGATGAATAACAATTTCAATATCATCATAATCCACCCCAAACAGATAATGAGCCTCAATAACTTCCAAACCCTTATTCATCAAAGTTGCTGAATCAACAGTGATTTTTCGTCCCATGGACCAATTAGGATGTTTCAGAGCATCAGCAACTTTTACTTCAGGCAACTTTTCCACAGGCCAATCACGGAAAGCACCACCAGAAGCAGTAAGTAATATCTTCCTTAAACCACCTTTAGGAACACCTTGGAGACATTGAAAAATCGCCGAATGTTCAGAATCTGCTGGTAATAGTTTCACACCATATTTTTCCACCAGAGGTAAAACCACAGGAGCGCCAGCAATGAGAGTTTCTTTGTTTGCTAAAGCAATATCCTTACCTGCTTCAATAGCAGCGATAGTGGGAAGTAAACCCGCACAACCAACAATACCAGTAACAACCGTTTCAACATCACCATAACGAGCCACTTCTATCACACCCTCTTCACCAGCCAGTAAAATAGGTTGGGGGTTGACATGCTTAATTGCTTCCCGAAGTTCTGGTAACTTATCAGCAGCAGAAATAGCCACAATTTGGGGACGAAACTGGCGAATTTGCGCCGCGAACAACTCCACATTCCGCCCAGCAGCCAGTCCAACTATACGAAACTTATCTGGATGCTCAGAAACGATGTCTAAAGTCTGAGTACCAATAGAGCCGGTAGAACCAAGAAGAGTAATAGCTTTCACAATGATTTAACAATTTACACTTACTCTTAACTATAAATTGTTGAGGACTCACTCTGAACGTCAGTTGCTAGTTAAGTGACAGGGAATAAGTGACAGGAGGTAAGAGATTTTGAATTTTGAATTTTGAATGCTAACTAATTTCCTGACATTTTAAGCACATAATTGATTTCACGTTCCTTAATTTTGCTACAGGAACCCGGACGTTTATAAACACAAGTTCCTAGCCTACATTGCTGCAAAGAATAATTTGGATATGTAGATGGTAGAGGAGAATTACCAACAACATAATTAAAACCTGAATTGGCAACTGCAAAGTCTATTTGTGTATCAACTTGATATATAGGTACATCACGGTGAAAATAAGTATAACCTCCTGATAAGGCCCAATTAACACCCCAAAGTCCAAGACCGCATACATTTTCTTCTGTACTTAAACTTTGCAAGACTACGAGATTATTAGCAGTAGCATAGAGATGTGTCATTTCCCAATTCGTGCCAAAAGTGGAAAAGCTTAAAGGAGCATAAATATTAAATCTACTCAAGAGAGCAATAGAAGTTGAACTCCAAAGATAAATAGAGAGTAATATTGCTATTATCCTGATGTGCAGTGAAGACCATCTACCAGAAGATCTTAAAACTAACTCACCTGTGCCTATTCCTGCTAATATAAACAACATTGGTAATGCTGGATAAATAAAACGATATTCCTTATGAGCCAAGAAACTGTGAGACAAGATAATAATTAAGGCTAACCATCCCAAAATAGGAATACGACGAAAACCTATAATAGTAAGAATAATAATAGGTATGGATAGCCACGACCAACTTTTGAACAAAAAAATAAAATATTCATACCAAGGAGAAACACCATATAGTTTACTTCTACCTTCAACAATATTTACCCAAATATTCAACCAGAAAGATTGAAAAGGATAAGACCAAGTGAAAGCATCCACAGTACCAAACAATAATACGGGAGCTATAATACCTGCTATCATTGGCAACCATTTTTGCTGCCAACCTCGTTTACAAATGTAAACTACTGCAAAAATTATAGCTGGTATGAGATGAATTCTTAATGCTAAAGATATTCCTAACAAAGATCCTGATAAAAATAGGCGATTTCTAGTGATAGAATCTTTTTGCACTCCTAAGTAAATTCCAGGTAAGAGGACATGAGTAGCTACAACTTCGGTAAAAGCTTTGGGTGAAAAATAGATCAACTCAAACCATATAGTACAAATAGCGGCACAAATAAGGGCTGTAATTGTTCCTCCTATTTTTTTTCCCCAAACATAAGCAACTAAGATATTACTCAGGGAAAGTAGAGACAAAAAGATATTAACTCCTATTAAATATCCAGTAGAACCTTCTCCCATCGATGCTGTAAGGTGCATAACACCTGCTAAAATTCCTGGTAATACCCAAGAACGAATACCATCTCTAAATTCCCATGTGACGATACCATTACCGAAAACTAGTCTATGTGCAGGTTCTAGGGATTGAAAAATTTCATCTGCCCAAAATATATTGGGAAACTTTAAAGCCATGCCAACACGCAGTATTAATGCAATAATAATCAGGATGCCTAATAATAGGTGGTCTGGTTTAAACAGGCGGTTCATCTATTGTTATGGAGAGATAATATCCTATATATAATATGATAATCTGACAAGTTTTAACTTCAGCATTCAGCCATCAGCCATCAGCAGTAATATTTTTCAGAGTAACGGGAAAAATACATATTTGATGATTAACTAATTTCTCAAACATTCTGACTCCTGAATTCTTACGGTAATTTTTAAATTGCAATAATTAAATTTAGGTATTTATATAGTAAATTCCTCAACTTCTACAGACTACCATCATCAGGTGAAATCAATTTAAAACCGTTAGATTCTCCTATAATTTTACTTTGATTTAAATTAATTTTCTCCCAAGCTTCATTATCGACCAACAAATAATATTTATTAGACAACATTTCCTGTAAAGCTGAAATAGGAACAGCAATAACTCTACAATCACTATAAAAATCTAAACTAGGACGACTATAAGTAAAAGAAGTATAGATTTTCATTCCCGCTGGAATTTTTTGACGAATTAATGCAGCTACTGGTTTAACTGGGAAAGCTTCATTTAATTCCCAAATCCAATATTTTGAACTCATTAGTAGCGATAAAACTAAATATATTCCCGCAAATAAAACAGGGATAAAGTTACGATTTTCCTCGATAACTAACCATGCAGCAATACCCATACTTATTGCTAAAATAATACTCAGAGTAATTAATACAGGTTGTGGGTCAGTAACAATAAAGTAAATACAAATTCCTAAACCAGCAACAGTTAAGATAGCAAGAAATCCTCCCCAAAGTCTTACTTTAAATTTCCTTTCCTGCCAAATTTCGCTCAAGTTAACACCAATTGCTAAAGCTAAAAATGGATATATAGGCATTACATACCAGGGGAGTTTTGTATTCATAAATGAGATAGTCCCGAAGTAAATAACTGTGCTGATAAGAATCAGACAACCCCACGTAGTGTGGCGTCTCTTCCAAGCTAAATATAACCCTCCTGGCAAAAATAATAACCAGGGAAAACCATATTTAAGTATTTCTATTAAATAGAACCAAGCAGGTTCGCTATGACCTTCGACAGATTCTACCAGTCGTGCTAAAGTTTGTGCTTGCAAATTTATTTGTAAAAAGTTCTCTCGATAATGTTCCCATTGGGCAATATACCAAGCAATAGGTAAAGCATTTCCTAATAATATTCCTATCCATAAATATAAATTATTTAATAAATAAAACTGTCTATTGACTAATATAAATAAACCAGTAATTCCTCCCAACAGCAAAACAATCATACCTTTCGTAAGAGTAATTAATCCTAAACTAAATCCGATCCCTAAAGCATAAATACTTTGCTGACGGGATTTTAAAATACAAAATAATAACAATAAAAAAAATGTAATTACTGCACCATCTAACATTGCTAGTCTGCCATGACGGACTATAGGTAACATAGTCATGTAAACCAAACCAGTAAATAATGCTGGTAAACTTTGGTTAAAAACTAAATTTCCTACTGAGTAAAGTAAAGGCACACCTAAGGCAGTTAATACTGCACTTGGTAAGCGTGTTGTCCATTCATTTACACCTCCTAATGAATAAGTAAAAGCAATTAACCAATGGATTAAAGGTGGTTTATTATGATATGGTTCACCTCCTAAAGTTGGATAAAGCCAAACCATTTTATCAACCGGATTACGCCAAATCTCGCGGGCAACTTGAGCTACAGTCCCTTCATCCCAATCTCGTAAGGGAGAGTTTCCTAAAAATATCAGCCACAAGAATAAAGATGTAATTAATAACCCTAATGAGCAGTATTTGTTATTCATATTGAGAATTTGATTAATGGCAGAAAATTCATGATACTTGTCAAGTTTTCCAACGTTTTTAGTTCTGGTATATCGGGTTTTATTTCTTCGGCTATAATTAATCATTTTTCAGCTAATCTTGGTTGAAAGTTATATAAATGAACAAAGGCTAAATATGTCCATAGGTAATAATTTCGACTATCATATTTAGTTAATTCTGTTAAATTCTGGATTAATTCTGGTGCTTTGCATTGTAAAACTTGTGATAAAACCAGAGTATAACGCTAATTGAGGTTGTTTGATTCATTTTGCAGGTAATAGTTAGCTGGAATTTCAACTTGCTTTAAATAGTCTTGAGTAGGATCATGTTGATTGAAATTATTTACCTGCCCAAATATATTTTCTAATATACCATTTTGTAGTTCTGGTGCTAATTGTGAGATGCGGGAAACTAAGTGTAAAGGTGGTAATTTTTCTATGTTTCCTTTATCTGTAAAATTTACAGTCAAATCTTGGATGTTTGAAGGTTTAATTTGGTGATTTGTTCTATCTAAACAGAAAGCAGAAAGTTGATATTTTCTTAAAGCTAGTGTTTCGGTTATAAATGTAGATAAATGCTCAATTACTCTAAGAGTTTCTTAGGGATCACATTTAAAAGCACAGTATAGACTTCCCAGTGTGATTGCATGATCATACAACAGTAAAAATTGCTGATTGTGCCATCTTAATACTAATAAACCATTTTGTAGATCATCCCATTTATCGGTGACTTATGAAGTAACAGGATTATTTTTTCTGTGATTAATTCATTGGCAATTTTCACGACTGTTAAGCTAACTTCAGGATCAAGAATATCTAATTTCTAAATTACTATATTGAGATTCTTACGATGATATAATCGCAAGTTATTATTATTTGGTAATTCCCACTTAGGTTGTAATTTTCAGTCAGGAGAAGATTCGACCGAAGATTTTAATTTGCGTTTAAATTCTCCTTCTTCTCCTGCTTGTTCTGGTTCGTTATCTCTTGTGATATAGCAGGAAAACTACTGTAAATCTTGGTCGATATGCGCTAATTCTGTGGTTAATCTTCTACCATGTACGCGAAAGTCTGCTAATTTACCGTAATAATCTAAAGTAGATTCGTTGATCTGCTGTGTAGAAACCGGAATTATCCCCAAAGTTAACCTTCAATAGGGAGTTGTTTGCTTAATTTCATCTATTAATTGAGAAAGGGGATATTTTTTAGCGTCATCATTGGACAAATGTCTTTGTTACCATGCTTGTATTAACGGTAAAGTAAACACGTTATTCAATAAAACTATGACGCTGAATCCTAAATTTGCTAATCTCAGTCTATCAAAGCTGAGATTTTCTATTAGATGGAACAAATAAGCTAAAATAAAACTGATGATGGGAAAAACAGGAAGAATATATCTAATATCTTTATTTGTACCCAAAGTACAAAGTATGTAACTGCTGAATAGGTAAGTTAATAACCAAGGTAAATTAATAAACAGATTAAACCAGAGTTTCCCAAACTATTATATTTAATTGCATCTTGATAAAAGTTATATTTATTTACATAAACTAGTAAACTGGCTAAATTCACACATAATAAATATTGGTAAACCCACAGTTTCTGGTACAAATGGCGGATAAAGTAACCATCGAGTAATGGGTGTTACAGAAGGATCTCCTTCCCTTTTTCTAAAACTGTTAGCGTGTAAAGCTGAAGTGATAATTATTAACGAGTTGACACTATAGCAAGAACTACAAATTAACCAGGCAGAAATTAAAGATAAACCTGACTGAGTTAGTTTAATAGATTTTCGGTTTGTGACAAAGGTAATTAATGTCCAGATACCAGGAATTAAAATAAAAATAAATCCTGTGGGTCTAGCCAAGATGATCAACCCTATTCCTAGTCCCAATATAAAAGTCAATCTCTATGAGATAAAACTGGTGTAACTATTTCTCCAAATGATTAAAATACTAAATATGGAAATCACGATTGCTCTTAAAGCATAATCTAATAAATAATCTGTTCTGACAATTCCCAATATAGGAGATACTAGCCACAAAATGCTGGTAGTTATAGCTATTTTGCGATTTTCAAATAAATATTTTCCTAAATGATATATAGATAATATAATTATTGCTGAATATAATAAATTAACTAAACTTGCTTGGTCGTATCCCTGACCAAACAGAAACAAAAAGGTAGTTGTATAGATATATATATGTGTGGCGGGATAACTAGGGGCTAATTGCCACAGAGATAATTACCATTCCCCTGAGAATAAATTAAAATTCTCAAAGATGCGATAATGACTTAATGCTCCTATTAAATGTGCGCTTTGATCATATAGAGTTATCTAATAAAAACTAAGTTCTATCTATAACTAATGCCACTAACCAAATTACTAATAGTATGAGATAATCTTGTTCATATTTAGAATCATGCTAATAATTCATATTTATAGGAACACGACTTTTTACTAGATTAAATTATCTATATGCTGAAAAGAATTTCTAGTTCAATAAGTAAACTGGAGTTAGTAAATTAGAAGATGAAATTCAAGAATTTTCGTTCTCAGACTCCGATTTTAGTAGGTAAAACTAATTCATAGTTTCAGTGAGCAATGCGACAAAATTCGGATTTTATATAAGCTGTTGTGGATTCAACAAAGCTAGATTAAAAAGGGTGTATAAAATTATCAATTGTTGTGAATCAGCCCATTTATTCCCTGGTTATCCCCATTGACAACGAAGAAGAAAATATTACAGAAATGTATAGCCGTATAATTAATGTCATGGAAGAATTAGACGGTTATGCTGAACTAATTTTAATTGATCATGGTAGTGGCTATCACTCTTTGAGTATGATCCGCGAACTCTATCATCATCATAGTTGAGTACGTTACCTGAGTCTAGCTAGAAATTTCGGTCATCAAGTCCCAGTCACCGCAGGTTTAAATTTTGCCCAAGGCAAAAGCATCATTGTCATGGATGCTGACTTACAAGACCCTCCAGAATTAATTTCAACTATGATTGACAAATTGCATGAAGGATATCGAGTTGTTTATACCCAACGTATCTCACGTCAAAAAGAAAGTTAGCTAAAACACTTTACTGCATATCTTTTTTATCGTGTTCTCAAGCGTTTGGCTCAAGTTGACATCCCTGTGCATACCGGAGACTCCTGTTGAATGCATATACAGGTAGTAGATATCCTCAATGCTATGAGAGAACGTAACCGCTACATTCTTGGTTTACGTGCTTGGGTTGGTTTTTAACGAACATCCGTACTTTTTGAAAGAAATCGCTGTTATGTACGTGATGTAAAATATACTTTTGGTCAATCTTTATCTTTAGCAATCGATGGTACTATTTCTTTCTCCAGAGTTCCCCTCAGACTAGCTACTTATTTAGGGCTTTTATCGGCTGCTATTGCTTTAATTATGATACTACTCGTGCTTTACTGGCAGATATTTGCAGCAGTATCTCCCTTAATAGGCTATACATTAATTACAATTGCTATGTTTTCCTTAGGGTCTATACAGTTAATTTGTATTGGTATTTTGGGTGAATACATTGGTCCGATATATGAAGACGTGAAGGGTCGTCCTCTTTATACGCTTAAAGAAACTGTAGGTTTTACAAGAACTTGATCTACTTAACCCAAGTTGCTAGTTATAACTAGCAGTCTTTTCGCTCCCTATAAATCTACGCCAGTTGCTCATGGGGGAAAACCCCCATGAGCAACTGGCTTCTCTTAAAAAGGGGGACCTTGATTCCGTTTCCCCCCTTATCAACAAGGGGTTATGGGGGATCTATTTCAGAAATAAACCTGAATATTGGTAACTAGCAACTTACGTTACTTAGAGGGTGTTTGAACAGTCATGCTGTAGCTTGCTTCCCTCAGGGTAAGCAGCGAAGTGAAGCATCTCAGATTAATTGCTTAAACCCTAGGTTCTAGAGCCTCCGGCATGCTTCGCGTTCACCCAGTGTCCCGAAGGGATACAGAATGACAAATTATACCTTTTCTAACTTTTCAAAGATCCTCTTAAAGTCCTGATTTTTTCAGAAGTAATTTTTCTTGTTATTTATCCCAAAATCAGAGTTAAAACACTCAGGTAATACCAGTGTCTCCACGAGAATTTAGTTTACTGCTAATATCGCTTCTCATAAGTGTTGCTGGACAGTTTTTATTAAAAATAGGAGCATTAAAATTAGGTAAAGTTCATGCTCGGAACTTTTGGAGTCTAATTTTCAACATTATCACCATACCAGAACTTCTATTAGGACTTACCTCTTATGGTATTGGTGTGCTCGCTTATATCCTAATCTTAACAAGAGTTAATCTCAGTGTCACTGCTCCTGCTGTATTAGTTGGTTATATCTTTCCTATATTACTGAGTTACTTTATTCTTAAATAACCTATTCCTTTACTCCGTATTGTAGGATTAGGTTTCATTGTGACAGGAGTGATATTAGTAATCTGGCGAAAATCACTTAAAAATCAGAATTATTTATTGTCGTTGACACACAACCTCATTATCTATTAAGAAAATTATTTTTTTTGTATCCTGGAACAGGATCTATGTTAACGAATAAACATGACTTGAACATGGGAAAATATGATCAGTTGTTTTTTACTTATCCACTTATTGGATAAACTTTTTAAAACAATAATATATATCTGAGAATTCAATTTTCTCTTTAAAATGTAGGAACAAACTTTAGCAGCAAAATATACACTACTGGTAATATTGCTGATAGCTTGTGCCGTTATTTTAGGATAGATACTCTATTGTTATGGACTATTTATGTGGAAGAATCATTGATTCAATATCCTACTGTGTTGACAAATGTACAAAACTCAGAGATTCATTGCTTAAAGCTAGTCGTGGAATGCTAAATACTCAGGTTTTGGGAAAATCAGTATAATCTAATCTTCCTGCCTAAATCTCAGATTTTCTGTAACTTTGTATCCCAATTTTCATGATTACTAGTCAATCACTGAGTATCTAATATTTAGACAAAATGTGTTATAACCTACCGTCAGAAACATGACTGATGGTTCAACCCCCAAGGAGATATATAGTGGAACACAATAAGTCGTTTTTTTGGCCGCAGGGAATATTAATTACATTACTTTGCTTAACTGGTACTGTAGGCATTGGTTTTATGATGCTTGTGAAGCCAAATATCTCTGATGCACAAAGTCGGCACGATATCAGTAGTAATGATATTGCTGCTAACGTAGGCACTCAACAACGGATTGAGGCTTTTAAGGCGACAATACTCACTAGTTGGCAGCAAGAAGCACAAGAAAAAGGTATTACCACTGATGTGCCATCACGCTTTCAAGGTGAAACAATTAAAGCCGCAACACTCCCCCCAGATCAGAAAGTGATTGCACTTACCTTTGATGATGGACCTTGGCCGAAAAGCACGGCGCTAATCCTTGATATTCTCAAAAGAAATAATATTAAAGGCACATTTTTTGTCCTTGGGCAAAATGTACAAAATTATCCAGATTTAACTAAACGAATAGTTGCTGAAGGTAATACCATTGCTAATCATACTTGGTATCACTTGTATCATAAAATGAACCCGCAAACCGCAGCCTATGAAGTTGCTAATACATCAGATATTATTTTTAAAACTACAGGTATAAAAACAGGTTTGTTTCGTCCACCTGGTGGGATTATGAATAATGGAGTAGCAGCTTATGCTAGAAGTAATAAGTATGCAATTATTATGTGGTCTTCAGACTCAACAGACTATTCTCGTCCTGGTGTCCCAAGATTAATTAACAATATTTTCAGATCAGCAAAACCCGGTGGTATTGTATTAATGCATGATGGCGGTGGTGATCGCTCTCACACAGTAAAAGCCTTACCAGAAGTTATTAATAAATTCCGCAAGCAAGGCTATGAGTTTGTCACTATTCCAGAAATGTTAGAAATGCAAGATAAACATCAACAGTTACTTGCTAAGAAGAAGTAGTGATTGGTAATGGGTAATTGGTAATTTGTAAAAACTCTTACCCAGTCCCCAGTCCCCAGCTTAAACCGAACTTAACTGTTTACTTACCTTCTCAGTTTCACCATTAGCTTCTGGACTGTCAGCTTCTGAAGGTGGTACAACTTGCCAGAATTTAGGGAGATATTCTGACCAATTTTGTAAAATTAGTTGTGCTTTTGGTGAACTAGTGCGATCACCATGAGCTTTAATCAAATCATATAGTTGTTTTGCACCAGCTTCCGTCACCACCCGCTGAATTTTCACAAGAGCCTTATTAACCAACTCAGGGAAAGCACCATCTTCATCTAAGAAGTAACCCAGTCCACCAGTCATTCCAGCGCCAACGTTGCGGCCGACTTTACCCAGAACCACAACTGCACCACCAGTCATATATTCACAGCAGTGATCACCAGCCCCTTCAATTACCGCTGTACCTTTAGAATTACGTACAGCAAAGCGTTCTCCGGCTAAACCGTTGGCAAATAATACACCACCAGTTGCACCATAAAGACAGGTATTGCCAACAATCACATTTTGTGAGGGGTCATAGTTAGCATCTGCTGGGGGCTTAATGATAATTTCTCCCCCGTGCATTCCCTTACCTACATAGTCGTTAGCTTCCCCTGTCAAAGCGAGGGTTAAACCAGGAAGGTTAAACGCGCCAAAGCTTTGGCCTGCACTACCTTGGAAATTTAGGTTAATTTGACCCTCAAAACCACTGTCACCATATTGGGATGCGATTGCCCCTGCTAGTCTTGAACCTACTGTTCTATCAGTGTTTACGACTGTAAAAGTCTTACTGATAGTCGATTGATTGCTAATTGCAGCTTGAATATCCCTATCAGCTAAAATTTGGTCATCTAACACAGATCCATTGCTGTGAACCTCTTCATGTACCAACCAGCTACGGTTTTGTTTTGCGTCTGGTAGCTTAGTTAAGCAGCCTAAATTGATGGATTGGGTTTTAGCCAGGTTCACATCAGAATGCACTGTTAACAAATCTGCCCTACCAGTCAATTCTGTTAAGGATCGATAACCCAGTTTAGCTAACAAACTGCGAACCTCTTCCGCCACAAAATAGAAGAAGTTAACGACATGGTCTGGGATACCTGTAAAGCGTTGACGCAACTCTTCCTTCTGAGTGGCTACACCCTTGGGACAAGAATTTAAATGACACACCCGTGCCATAATACAGCCTTCAGCAATCATGGCGATAGAACCGAAACCGAACTCTTCGGCACCCATTAAGGAAGCAACCAGAATATCCCAGCCACTCTTGAGACCACCATCAACTCTTAAAATCACGCGATCTCGCAATCCATTTTCCATCAACACCCGATGCACTTCACTTAAACCGAGTTCCCAAGGACTACCAGCGTGTTTAATAGAACTTAGAGGAGATGCACCAGTACCGCCATCATGACCAGAAATTTGGATAATATCAGCATTAGCTTTCGCCACACCAGCCGCGATAGTACCAATCCCGATTTCTGCAACCAACTTCACAGAAACCTGTGCTTTTGGGTTAATTTGATGCAAGTCAAAAATCAACTGCGCCAAATCTTCAATCGAGTAAATATCATGATGTGGTGGTGGAGAAATCAAAGTTACACCAGGCTTAGAACGGCGCAACATAGCAATATAGGGGCTGACCTTTGGACCCGGTAACTGTCCACCTTCCCCTGGTTTGGCACCTTGAGCGATTTTGATTTCGATTTGTTTGGCGCTGGCTAAATATCCCGGTGTGACACCAAAACGACCAGAAGCAACTTGTTTGATGGCGCTTGAAGCTATATCACCATTTCGCAACCCACTTAAATGGGGGAAATTGGATGAATGACCAGTTGAGTCAACATCATTTAATACTTTGTAACGAACTGGATCTTCCCCACCTTCACCAGAGTTAGATTTACCACCAATGCGATTCATGGCAATCGCTAAAGTTTCATGTGCCTCTCGTGATAATGCACCTAAAGACATTCCCCCAGTACAGAAGCGTTTAGCAATTTCGCTGACAGACTCTACTTCTTCAATCGGAATAGAAGGACACTCACTGGCAAAATCCAACAAATCCCGTAACGCCGTTGTCGGTCTACCTTGTAAATACTGTTTATAAACTTCGTAATGTTCATATTTCTTACCATCCACAGCCTTATGCAGCGCCTTGACCAGTTCCGGGCAATTACCATGATATTCACCACCAGGACGATACTGAACAAAGCCGAGATTTTCTAACTTCTTCGCTGTCAGTTCCGGGAAAGCCTTACTGTGGAAAGAAAGCACCTCTTGAGCTAATTCCTTGCAACTAAGGCCACCAATGCGGGAAGTTGTTCCTCTAAAACCCAAAGCCAACAAATCCCCACCGATACCAATAGCTTCAAAAATTTGTGCTGCTTGATAGCTAGAAAGTAGAGATATCCCCATTTTTGAGAGAATCTTCAACAAACCTGATTCTACAGCTTGGCGATAATTTGCGATCGCCTGTTCTAGAGTCAGAGTATTAATTTTCCCCCTTTCCATAAACTGTTGCGTTTTCGGATCAGACCACCAATCCTGCACAGTATCCAAAGCCATATAGGGACAAACCACACCAGCACCATAGCCCAACAAACAAGCAAAATGATGGGTACTCCAACATTGGGCGGTGTGAACAACCAAAGATGTTTTCATCCGCACACCTTCGCGGATCAAATAATGGTGAACCGCACCAATAGCCAACAAAGGTGGAATATAAGTAAAATCAGCACTTATCCCACTTATGCCTTCTTCGCCCCCCTTTTCAAGGGGGGTTGGGGGGATCTTATCACTCAAGATCAAAATCTTCGCACCAGCGCGCACAGATTCCACTGCTTGTCTTTGTAAAGCTTCCACCGCCTCTTTCAAACCCTCTGGACCTGCAGCAATAGAAAACAAAGTTGACAACTCAGCAGTCGCAAAACCAGACAACTTAATTGCTGCTAACTCAGTCTCCGTCAAAACAGGCGAATCTAACTTCAGTTTGCGAGCGTGTTCTGGTTTCGGTTCTAATAAATTACCTCTTTCACCCAGTTCCAGCGTCAAAGACATCACCAGCTTTTCCCGTAAAGGGTCAATTGGTGGGTTTGTCACCTGAGCAAACCGCTGTTTAAAATAGTCATAGAGCAGATGGGGTTTTTCTGATAACACCGCCAAGGGAATATCATCCCCCATACAGAAAGTCGGTTCTGCACCAGTATTAGCCATCGGCTGAATCACCATTTCCACATCTTCTGTGGTGTAGCCAAAAGCAATTTGTTGTTGGAGTAAAGTTTGTTTTTCTGGTATGTCAGTGGTCAGATGTCCATTGTCAGTCCTATGATGACCATTACCGTTAGCATTGACAGCTGACGGTTTTACCAAATGTTTCAATTCTTGGCGATATTGTTGCAACCAATCCCCATAAGGATGTAGCTTGGCAATACGCTGTTTAATTTCCCAGTTCTTAAGGATCTCATTGCTGGTTAAGTCTACAGCAATCATTTGTCCTGGACCCAATCTGCCTTTTTCCAAAATATTGGCTTCTGGGAATTCCACCACACCTGCTTCAGAACCAACTACGATATAGTCATCTTTAGTAATCAAATAGCGAGCTGGTCTTAAACCATTACGGTCTAAAGTCGCACCCACTCTTTTTCCATCACTAAATACCAACAGCGCAGGGCCATCCCAAGGTTCTTGCAGACCACTGTAATATTCATAAAAATCAACAATCTCAGGATAATTTTGCAAAGAAGGTTGATTTTTGTAAGCCTCTGGAACCATCATCATTAAAGCTTCCAAAGGGCTGCGTCCAGAACGCACCAGCAACTCCAGTACGTTATCAAGACTAGCTGAATCGCTGCTGTCAGTATTTACCAATGGTTTAAATTCCTCAGCTCTTCCATTCCAAACCGGATGATCTAAGGTAGCTTCTCTGGCCATCATCCAGTTAATATTACCCAGCAGTGTATTAATTTCGCCATTGTGACCCAATAGCCGCATGGGTTGTGCTAAAGGCCATTTCGGCATCGTGTTAGTACTAAACCGACGATGATAAACAGCAAAAGCAATCTTGAAAGCCGGATTTTTTAAATCCGGGTAAAATTCTCCCAACACCGCCGAACGTACCATACCCTTATAGACAATTGTGCAGGTCGATAGGGAACAGACATAAAATTCTTCGGAAATGTTTTTGGCTGCTTTAACAATACGGCGACGGGCAATATACAATTCCCGTTCTAATTCATCGCCACTTTTATCAGCCGACGCTAAAAAAACTTGTTCTATCTGGGGTTGATTTTCTTTTGCTTGCATCCCTAATACTTCTGAACGCACGGGGACTACTCGCCAGCCCAGCACAGTCAATTTTTCCTCAGCCGCTACTTGCTCAAATATAGCTTTGACTTTTTTTGCTGATTCCTGGTTTTGAGGCAAGAATATCATTCCTGCTGCCATATTACCACTATCTGAAACATTAATCCCTTCTTGTTGAAACAATTCCCAAGGAATCGCTGTCAAAATCCCTGCACCATCACCAGAGTCTTGGTCGGCGCTGCATCCTCCTCTATGTTCTAAGCAAGTTAGAGCAGTTAAAGCCTTTGTTAAAATTTCATGATTGGCGAGATTTTGCCGATGGGCTATAAACCCTACACCACAAGCATCTCTTTCCTCTGATAACCATCGTTGTCCTGAGTAAGTATCCGTAATTTCCATGTCTGACAATGTAATGTTTTGACCCTGATTCAATGATTGATGATTCATACTCTATTCCTGAAATATTGAGTTACGGATTTTGCCACTATTGCTACTGCCAAGAAAAAAATTTCTAAATTTAGCGGTGGAGAAATACATAATCACAAAAATTTAGGGAAAAAAAATTTTAACTTCGGATTTACTTTTTGGGTTAACCGTGTTAAAATAACCGCGTTATTTTTTTATGTGTTTATGTACTATTAGAAAAACTGCCTTTATCTAGACTATTTGCTTTCGCTGACATTACGTTTATTTATGATGATAAAGCTAAGTATTTTTCAATCCCCTTGTAGCCAGATAAAGGGTATTTATCAGGATAACCTGCCTTGGTGTACCTGAGATTCAGTGTAAACTGAACAATCCAGTGTCTCGAAAGCTGGAATTCTCTGGTTGCATGTCACAAAGACAGCGTATTAAACTATATAACCATTTGACGATTCGTAAACTATAGCTGTTGTCTATAATTTTCGCCGATTGTCAATCGTTACCTGTCTATTTGACAATGAGACATCAGTGAAACCGCAACAGCCAATGACTTATGTCAAGCTGCGCTATCCGTGATGATGGAATATCTGAATTTTTGGTTTAAATACCAGGACTACTATTATAGCGTGTTTGTAAAAATGTGTTATTTAGAACAATTAGCCTTAGTAGTTTTGGCGGGAAAATTACTTGCCAGTTTTTACTGGATATAAATAAAATAGGCAAAATACATAATATCACTTTTATTGAAAAATAGAAGCTTAATTTTTTAAGATTTCCTCATAACTGATTAGATATCCTCTAAGGTGGTAAGGGGACTGGCAAATGGGGACTGGGGAAGTAACTTTCCTAAGGACCAATGGCTAATCACCAATCACCAATGCCCATTTAAGGATATTAAAAATGCCCATGCTCGTAATTAACAACCAGCGGTTTTTCCGCTATTCAGTTTCATCAATTCTTTCGACTGCACTGTGTTTGATTGCTACCTATACTACTAGCGCCCAACAGTCTCCTAGAAATTCTCAACTCCTGGCTAGCTTGATTTCTGAATTACCAACACCATCATCCGGTAATGAAATTACCCTTAATGGTCGTACTTTATCAGCAGCCTGGTTACAACAACGGCAAACAGACGGTAAAGTGATAACTCATCTCAGTGATGGGGCACTGAGACACTTGATGGGGGTGGATTTATTAAATACCAGCAATCCTGAACTACAACCTGTGGAATGGTTTTCCTCGGGTACACCAACACTTAATGCCAAGCTTTTGGGAGGATATCGCTATCTAGATATTTCTAATTTTGCTCACATTGCAGGTTGGCAAATAGAAGCTAATGGCAACACATTGGTGATTTCTACTACCCAAGCAAAAATCAATAATATTCGTCAGGGAAAACGACCTACTGGTGAGAGACTAGTTGTTGATTTAGATCACCCAACTCCGTGGCAAGTTACACAAGGTCAACTGATAAAAAGACCTGTAGATTCTCATACACGAATTTCTCAACCCCCTAAACCGCTAAATAGAGAAAATAGAGAGTGGATAATTACTCTAGATAGTACCGCTGATAACAGCTTGATTCAAAGGTATACACCTCAATCGAGATTACTGCCAAAACAACTAAAAAAATTACCTTCACCAGTTTCCCCTCAACAAATAATTCAAAAAGTGGAAATTGTTAATAACAGAACTATTATTAGTCTTAGTGTACCCTTTGGTTTCGCTCCCCAGGTTAGTGCAATAACCAACCCGAATCGCTTGGTGATTGATATTCAACCTGATGGGTTAGTAGCAAAGGATATAACCTGGGCAAAGGGTTTACGTTGGCAGCAAAAATTTATAAATTCAGGTACAGATAGTTTTCCTGTAGTTTGGCTGGAAATTAATCCCACCGTTGTTGGGTTATCACTAAAACCGATTTGGGCTAACCCAGAAACCCAAACAGGTATAGCCCCCTTAATACAAACAGCACAACGTTATTTGGCAGTAGCAGGAATTAACGGGGGTTATTTTAACCGTAACAATAAATTACCTTTGGGGGCAATTCGGCGGGATAATCAGTGGGTATCAGGCCCAATTCTGAACCGAGGTGCGATCGGATGGAATGATTCAGGAGAATATTATTTTGGCCGCCTCACCCTCAACGAAACTTTAATCACCAGCAATAACCAACCATTATCAATTCTATTCCTCAACAGCGGCTATGTACAAAATGGCATTGCCCGTTATACCCCTATTTGGGGCTCTACTTACACACCCCTCACAGATAACGAAATCATCCTCGTTGTCCAAAAAGACCAAATTATAAACCAGCTACCAGGTAGTAAAGTAGGTGTAACACCAATTCCCATCCCTCAAGACGGCTACCTCCTCAGCTTACGCGGTACAGCTGCCACTAACACCTCTAAATTACCAATTGGTACAAAAGTTAGTCTTACCAGCACCACCACTCCTGGTGATTTTAGCCGTTATCCCCACATTATCGGCGCAGGTCCACTTCTAGTCCAAAATCGGCAAATTGTCCTTAATGCTAAAGCTGAAACATTCAGCGATGCTTTCATTGCCGAAAAAGCAGTTCGCAGTGCCATTTGTACCACCACAACAGGTAATTTAATGATTGCAGCCGTACATAATCGCGCTGGTGGTAATGGTCCCACTTTAGCTGAACATGCCCAATTAATGCAGTTTATGGGTTGTGTGAATGCCCTCAACTTAGACGGGGGTAGTTCTACAACTCTATATTTGGGAGGACAATTACTTGATCGTTCTCCAAATACAGCCGCCCGTGTCCACAACGGTATTGGTATTTTTATTAACCCTCGATAATTCAGTCACTGCCTCAAGCGTTTTCAGGCTTTTCCCTCGTAATTGCGTTGGTTCTATGTAAGTCTGGAAATTAAAAGATAATTTGTTTAAGTTGACATTTTGATTTTCTGCAAAGGAGGATTTTTAATCACTTTTTAAAGTTGAGAACAAGCTGGCATTTTTCTTGATCAAGAGTTAATGTAGAACCAAGAGTTTTACTGGCAGTTGTTTACAGTGTAACCTTATATTTTGATATGGTTATGAAAGTGAAATCAAATAGCTAATTTTCCCATTAGCAATATCAAACACAATTTTTTCACTAAATATATATTAAGAATAATAACTTTTTTGTATATCTAGAAATGAGGTAACTATGGCTCAATTTACAGAGACCTTACGTAACAACACTCTCACCCTAAATGCAACCCTTAATTCCAGAGGCGTTGCCGCCGGTGAATTACGCCCTTGGGGTTCTTTTACAGTTTTAGAAGAAGGGCGCGGATACAAAATAAAACGCATAGAAGTTAAGTCCGGACATCGCCTTAGCCTACAAATGCACCACCACCGTAGCGAACACTGGATAGTCGTTTCCGGTACAGCCAAGGTTGTCTGTGGTGAAAACGAAGTTTTACTAAGCAATAATCAGTCTACCTATGTACCCCAATGTACTGTTCACCGTTTAGAAAATCCTGGGGTAATTCCCTTGGTGCTAATTGAAGTGCAAAATGGCGAATACTTGGGCGAAGATGATATTATCCGCTACCAAGATGATTATGCTCGCAGTGACAAATAGTGTGTGGGATTTGGGAGCATGGGGAAAATCAATTGTTTCTTCTGATAGTGTACCCTATAGGAAGCAAGCTACACTTAGTGTGCCGTAGCCATAGCGTCGCGATCACCATACTATACTCCTGAACTCCTGTAATATTAAATATGGATTTTCTGAGTGCTACAAAAATTCCATGATCAATTTCAGTCGAGCAGCGATAAATGAAATCAGGCGCTTAAAATCCAAACAACAGCCAAATATCTTATTTCGCTTGCGGGTGAAACCAGGTGGCTGTTCGGGTTGGTTATACAATATTTCCTTTGATGAAGCCGTCAAATGTGAAGATCAGATTTTTGATGTTCATAATATTCAGCTGGTCATAGACAAAGAAAGCATAAAGTATATTAACGGTTTAACACTAGATTATTCAGAGGATCTTATGGGTGGAGGTTTTCGCTTTTATAACCCCATCGCCACCTCTACTTGTAGTTGTGGCAATTCTTTCTCTATGAATCCAAGTTCTTAGTCTTTAGGATAGAGGAAATAAAGTAGGGTGTAGGTGGTAAAAGGTCTATTCTGATCTGATAGCGCAGCGTGGCAATCTCCATACTCCTGACTCCTCAAAAAAAAAATAATAATTGACATAAAAACACACAAAAAGCTATAATCAGGATTTGTTAAAATAGATAATAAGCAGCAAAACGTGCTGTAACTCATGCCAACAATACAGCAACTAATACGTAGTGAACGCGAACTAGCGCGTCAAAAAACCAAGTCCCCTGCTCTGAAACAATGTCCTCAACGTCGAGGAGTTTGTACCAGAGTATATACGACTACCCCCAAAAAACCTAACTCAGCTCTCCGTAAAGTGGCAAGAGTAAGACTGACTTCTGGATTTGAAGTTACAGCTTATATTCCAGGAATTGGCCATAACTTGCAAGAACACTCTGTTGTCATGATTCGTGGCGGTCGGGTAAAGGACTTACCAGGCGTGAGATACCACATTATTCGTGGCACCTTAGATACAGCCGGAGTTAAAGACCGGAAACAAGGACGTTCCAAGTATGGAACTAAGCGCCCAAAAGAAACTAAAAAGTAAAAACTAGGCGATTAATCGCACCAATGAACGATTATTGTCTGAGTCTCAGTACCCATAAAACACAGAATCTAGGGGCGTATTCTTGTTTAAGCAATCAATCCTTACACTTGCACTAAGCGAGCAAGTGTAAGGATTTTTAAGCCAAATACTGTAAGGGATGTCAACACTTTGATTGAAATATTAAAGTTGATAAAGTTCTCGCTTTGTGTGTTTGATAAAGGGTTAAGAGGTCAATTAGTTCAGCTTTATTGCAACTAGAGCCAAAACTCAAGGAGATTTGAGCGGCCAGTTAGACCGCTTTTAGATTTCTGTGTTCTGATAGCATATAATTTCGTTGCCAAATTCCGAATTTAAGGATTAAGTATGTCTCGTCGTGGTGTTAGTCAAAGGCGCCCAGTTCCGTCTGACTCAGTATATAACAGTCGCCTTGTGAGCATGATTATCAGGCGGATCATGCGTCATGGCAAGAAATCACTTGCCGCCAGAATTGTGTATGATGCTTTAAGAAGTATTGAAGAACGCACTGGTAACAGTGCTTTGGAAACATTTGAAAGAGCAGTGCGTAACGCCACTCCTTTGGTAGAAGTAAAGGCTCGACGAGTAGGTGGAGCAACTTACCAAGTACCAATGGAAGTACGTTCTGATCGGGGTACTACGTTAGCATTGCGTTGGTTAGTGCAGTTCTCTAGGTCTAGACCTGGTCGCACGATGGCCAGTAGACTAGCAAATGAGTTAATGGACGCTGCTAACGAAACGGGAAGCGCCATTCGCAAGCGGGAAGAAACGCACCGCATGGCTGAAGCAAACAAAGCATTTGCACACTATCGTTACTAAGTAGACCAACGATATATCGTCTTCAGAAAAAGCGGTATATCGTAGAACTTCTCAAAAAGACGGTTTTCCGAAAAAGTATAGAATCTTAACAAAGAGTAATATACAAGATATCATGAGGCCAAAATTATAGGAGGTAACTGTGGCACGCACAAACCCGCTAGAGAAAGTACGCAATATCGGTATTGCGGCGCACATAGATGCGGGCAAAACGACGACAACAGAGAGAATATTGTTTTACTCTGGGATAATTCATAAAATTGGTGAAGTTCACGAAGGAACTGCTGTAACAGACTGGATGGATCAGGAGCGGGAGCGGGGAATTACCATTACTGCCGCTGCAATTAGTACCAGCTGGAATGATCATCAAATTAACATTATCGATACTCCTGGTCACGTTGACTTCACAATAGAAGTTGAACGTTCCATGCGCGTTTTAGATGGTGTAATCGCCGTCTTTTGTTCCGTAGGTGGTGTGCAACCACAATCTGAGACAGTATGGCGGCAGGCAGACCGCTACAAAGTACCTCGGATAGCTTTTATTAACAAGATGGATCGCACGGGTGCGAACTTCTATAAAGTTCACGACCAAATGCGTGATCGCCTGCGAGCAAATGCGATCGCCATTCAACTGCCAATAGGTAGTGAAACCGAATTTAAGGGCATTGTTGACTTAGTACGGATGTGTGCATATATGTACACCAATGACCAAGGCACCGATATTCAAGAAACAGAAATTCCCGCCGAATTGCAAGGGCAGGTCACAGAATACCGTACTAAGTTGGTAGAAGCAGTAGCAGAAACCAGTGATGCTCTCATGAGCAAGTACTTTGATGGTGAAGAACTGACAGAAGCTGAAATCCGTACAGCCCTACGTAAAGGTACTATTGCGGGAACAATAGTACCTGTGCTTTGTGGTTCAGCATTTAAAAATAAAGGTGTCCAGTTGATGCTGGACGCAGTTGTAAATTACCTGCCAGCACCAACAGAAGTACCACCAATTCAAGGCTTATTGCCGAATGGCGATACTGTTGAGCGACGGGCTGATGACAACGAACCCCTATCTGCTCTCGCATTCAAGATCATGGCTGACCCCTACGGTCGCCTGACCTTTGTTCGTGTTTATTCTGGTGTCTTGAAAAAGGGCAGCTACGTTCTTAACGCTAGCAAAGACAAGAAAGAACGGATTTCCCGCTTGGTTCTGATGAAGGCAGATGATCGACAAGATGTGGATGAACTGCGGGCGGGTGATTTAGGTGCAGCTTTGGGATTGAAAGACACGTTGACTGGTGACACTTTGTGTGATGAAGGTTCTCCAGTCATTTTAGAATCTCTATTTATTCCTGAACCTGTAATCTCGGTAGCAGTTGAACCTAAAACCAAGAACGACATGGATAAGCTGTCAAAGGCACTACAATCTTTGTCAGAAGAAGATCCTACCTTTCGTGTTCGTGTTGATCCAGAAACTAACCAAACCGTAATTGCCGGAATGGGAGAGTTACACCTGGAAATTCTTGTGGATCGGATGTTACGCGAATTCAAGGTAGAAGCCAATGTTGGTGCTCCACAAGTAGCTTACCGGGAAACAATTCGTAAAACAGTAACCAGAATAGAAGGTAAATTTATCCGCCAGAGCGGTGGCAAGGGACAGTATGGTCACGTTGTAATTGATTTGGCTCCAGGAGAACCCGGTACTGGCTTTGAATTCGTCTCCAAGATTGTTGGTGGTTCTGTACCTAAAGAGTATATCAACCCCGCAGAACAGGGAATGAAAGAATGTTGTGAATCTGGGGTATTAGCTGGATATCCACTCATTGATGTCAAAGCTACTTTGGTAGACGGCTCTTACCACGATGTAGACTCTTCAGAAATGGCTTTTAAAATCGCTGGTTCAATGGCGATGAAAGAGGCAGTAGCGAAAGCCTCACCAGTCCTTTTAGAGCCTATGATGAAAGTCGAAGTGGAAGTACCTGAAAACTTTCTTGGGGATGTGATGGGCGACCTCAACTCCCGTCGTGGTCAAATTGAAGGTATGGGATCTGAACAGGGTCTGGCCAAAGTGACTGCTAAAGTCCCACTGGCAGAAATGTTTGGCTACGCCACTGATATCCGATCTAAAACTCAAGGTCGAGGCATCTTCTCCATGGAGTTTAGCAACTACGAAGAAGTACCTCGTAACGTGGCTGAGGCAATCATCGCAAAAAGCAAAGGGAACGCATAATTAAAAAAGGAAACGAGCATTCATGGCACGCGCAAAGTTTGAAAGAAATAAACCCCACGTTAATATCGGAACTGTTGGCCACGTTGACCACGGTAAAACTACTTTAACAGCAGCCATTACCATGACTTTGGCAGCTATGGGTCAAGCTGTAGCTAAGGGCTATGACCAAATTGACAACGCACCCGAAGAAAAGGCACGTGGTATTACCATTAATACTGCTCACGTTGAGTATGAAACTGCAGGACGGCACTATGCTCACGTAGACTGCCCTGGACACGCCGACTATGTGAAAAACATGATCACTGGTGCGGCACAAATGGACGGTGGTATCCTCGTAGTTGCTGCTACTGATGGACCTATGCCCCAAACTCGTGAACACATCCTATTGGCAAAACAGGTAGGTGTTCCCAGCTTAGTTGTCTTCTTGAACAAAGAAGATTTGATGGATGATGAAGAACTTCTGGAATTAGTAGAACTAGAACTCCGTGAACTACTTTCTAGCTATGATTTCCCTGGTGATGACATCCCCATTATCAAAGGTTCTGGTCTACAAGCTTTAGAAGCAATGACTAAGAATCCCAAGACTCAACGGGGAGAAAATCCTTGGGTAGACAAAATCTACCAACTGATGGACGCTGTAGATTCCTACATCCCCAACCCAGAACGTGATGTTGATAAACCATTCTTGATGGCAGTAGAAGACGTATTCACGATCACAGGTCGTGGTACAGTGGCTACTGGTCGGATCGAACGTGGGAAAGTTAAGGTTAACGATACTGTCGAGCTAATTGGCCTTAAAGACACTCGTACCACCACTGTTACAGGGATTGAGATGTTTAAGAAGAGCCTTGATGAAGGTATGGCTGGGGATAACGCAGGTGTGCTACTGCGTGGTCTCAAAAAAGAAGACATTGAGCGCGGTATGGTAATCGCCAAACCCGGTTCAATTACTCCTCACACTGAGTTTGAAGGTGAGGTCTACGTTTTGACAGAAAAAGAAGGTGGCCGGAAAACACCATTTTTCGCTGGATATCGTCCTCAGTTCTATGTACGCACAACTGATGTAACTGGCACTATCAAAAGCTACACAGCTGATGATGGTAGTGCGGTAGAAATGGTAATGCCAGGCGACCGCATCAAGATGACAGTAGAACTAATTAACGCGATCGCCATTGAGCAAGGTATGCGCTTCGCTATTCGTGAAGGTGGCCGCACCATTGGTGCTGGTGTTGTATCCAAAATCCTGAAGTAGAACTCACCTTTTTGCTCTGATTATCAGGGAGCAGGGATGGTTAAAATTCATCTCTGCTCCTTTTGTTTCCCCAAACTAAGGTTGGATTTTAAATTTTGGCTTTGGGATTGCGTCTAAAATCCAAAATCCAAAATCCAAAATCTAAAATCTAAAATCTAAAATCTAAAATCTAAAATTCACAGAACCTGGAAAACTGAAGATGGCAACTTTACAGCAGCAGAAGATTAGAATTCGCTTACAGGCTTTTGACCGACGTTTATTGGATACATCTTGCGAGAAGATTGTAGACACTGCTAACCGGACTAACGCTACAGCTATAGGACCAATTCCTCTACCAACAAAACGGAAGATATATTGCGTACTGCGTTCACCTCACGTAGATAAAGATTCCCGCGAACACTTTGAAACCCGCACCCATCGTCGGATTATTGACATATATCAGCCCTCTTCTAAAACTATTGATGCACTGATGAAGTTGGATTTACCATCTGGTGTCGATATTGAAGTCAAATTGTAATTTAGTCATTCTTCAGTAGTTAGTTGCAAAGAACAAGAAACAACTGACTGCTGAAATTGAAGATAAATATTGACTATGCTCTGGGAAAATTTATCTCAGAGCTTTTCATTTAACTATAAGACATAATGATAAAATACAAAGTAAGGGAAAAGTAGTGAAAAATATATTTTAAGAATAAAATTTATACCCAAACAACAATGACATCTTCTTCTAGAATCGCTGTCCGTGAACTACCTCTGTTCCCTTTAGCTGAAGTGGTTCTGTTTCCTAGCAGACCATTACCTCTGCATATCTTTGAATTTCGCTACCGAATCATGATGAATACGATTTTGGCAGCCGATCGCAGGTTTGGAGTTTTGATGATTGATCCAGTCAAAGGTACAATTGCCAAGGTCGGCTGCTGTGCAGAAATTATTCATTATCAGCGAATGCCTGACGACCGAATGGAAATGTTAACTCTAGGACAACAAAGATTTCGGGTTTTAGAATATGTTCGTGAAAAGCCTTATCGTGTAGGTTTGGTTCAATGGATTGAAGATCAACCACCATCTAAAGATTTGCGACCCTTAGCTACTGAAGTAGAACAGCTACTTCGAGATGTTATCCGTCTTTCAGTCAAGTTAACTGAGAAAAATGTTGAATTACCAGAAGACTTACCAGATTTACCCACAGAGTTATCTTACTGGGTAGCAAGTAACCTTTACGGTGTAGCTCCTGAGCAACAGGCTTTGTTAGAACTGCAAGATACATATGCCCGCTTACAAAGAGAAGCAGAAATTTTAACTTCTACTCGTAATCATCTGGCAGCACGTTCCGTTCTGAAAGATACATTTAATAATATGAGTTAATAACCAAGTGGCTAGTTATCAGGGAAAAGGCAAAAGGCAAGAGGTAAGAAAAAAATTTCTCCCCCGCTCCTCTGATCCCTACACTCCATCAAGCTTATAACTACCAACTTGGTTAGCTATTAATAGCTAAAATATTATAACTGCCAAAAACTTTTAAAACCTCACTAAAAGTGCTTAATTCAGATAAAGCAGATCTCAGCAAAGGAGAGTTTATCCCTGCTTCTGCATCTATGAAAAATAAGTATTCTCCTAAAGAACGCTTGGTGGGACGAGATTCAATTCGACTCAAATTAATTCCCAGATGAGCAAATACTTCCAAGGCTTTGACTAATGCACCAGGCATATTAGCAGGTAAGCTGAAAGCTAAAGATGTATGAGTAGGTGCAAAAGATTGTTCAGCACTATCGGCTTGATCCACCACCCAAAAGCGTGTACAGTTTTCTGGATAGTCGTTAATCCCACTGACGAGAATAGGTAGATTATAAAGCTGGGCGGCCCTGCTAGAAGATATTGCAGCTATTATTGGTACTCCAGGGAGTCGCTGTAATGCTTCTGTCGTAGAATTACTAGCAATTAAATTAGCATTAGGTAGAAATTTAGCTAACCAACCTTGACATTGTGCTAATGCTTGTGGATGAGAATAAACGGTCTCTATTTTATCTAAACTATTTGCACAGGAAATTAAGGCATGATTTATAGGCAGAACCAAAGCCAGTTTAATTTGCAATGTGTCTAATTGCCAAAGGCTATCCATTGTCATGCTCACACTACCTTCAATGGAATTTTCCACAGGGATAACAGCTATATTAGCCTGTTGTGTAGTAACTGCTTGCAATGATTTAGCAATGGTGGGGTAAGGAGATAAGTTGGCTTCTATATTTTGATTGCTTTTTAGCCAGTTGAGATAAAAAAAAGCTGCTTGTTCAGAATAAGTTCCAGCCGGACCTAAATGTGCAATCACCGAAGGTGCGCGTTTCGCCGTCGCTACAGTCATATTATTTTGAATTTTGGGTTCACTGAAAGTTTCTTATACTTCTATACCTTATATCCCACCTTCCGCACCCTAGTACAGTATGGCGTAAATAAACCAACCAACCATTCTAAATCTCTGAAAAGCTGACGCCCCATTCATTTTGAATTTTGTTGACCCAGCCTGCTGGAAGCACTATTTTGTTAACGTAGCTCTTCTGAAAGAAGCATTTTGAATTCACAGCGGTACTAGTTCTTTGATGGATTATTAATAAACTTATTGATTGTATACACATCAATTTAATTTTTTTTTTAAATATTAAAATTAGAAAACAATGCTTTAATCTACTCATGGCTACCAAATTTACTGCTTCCCAATCGGTCGAAATTGCTGTCCCCAAACAGCCTATTCCTATTCACCACTACTTGCGTCAGCCTCAACGGCTGGTGAATACTTTGACTGATAACAACAGGATTCACCAGTTGTCTGAGGAAGTGTTCCGGTTAAAAATGCGTCCTCTGACCTTTATTTCATTGAGTATTCAACCTACTGTAGACATGAGAGTTTGGTCAGATTCCCAAGGAACGATTTATTTACGTTCTGTCGGTTGTGAAATCCTTGGACTTGAGTATATTAACCAACGCTTTACTCTGAATTTAAAAGGATATTTATCACCACAACAAGTAAATAATGAGACTCACTTACAGGGAAAAGCCGATTTGGAAGTGGTAGTGGATATTCCCCAGCCATTTTCCCTCACTCCAAGAGCAATTTTAGAAGCCACAGGTAATGGCTTACTTAAAAGTGTGTTAATGACAATTAAACAAAGATTGTTACATCACCTCCTCACTGATTATCGTCATTGGGTAATATCACAAACGCAAACAAAGGTTATTGGTGCTGAAAATACTGATTTAGCAATTCTCAACTTTGACTAACTTTCTAAGTAATTCCTGATTGGTAATTGGTGATTAATTACTCTAGCTTGCTGTCCCAACAATTTGGGATTTGCGTTAGCGAAGCAGATACAAATTCTTCTACCTTTTGCCTCATCACTGAATTTGGCAGGGACGAAAAGATCGACGATGTAAGGGTGATGCTCCGTATTTTCGAAGAGCCAGCAAATGACGCTGGCTTCCATAACCCTTATTACGCTCTAATTCATACATCGGATATTTAGATGCCAGACGTAGCAGTAAGTCATCACGCCAAACTTTGGCCATGATACTAGCAGATGCTATGTTGAGTGATCGCTCATCTCCCTTAATCATAGTTTCTTGTGGTATCAGTAAGTCCTTTACCAACTGATTACCATCAACTAAGCAGAGTGCAGGCGGTACTTTCAACTTCAGTACAGCCCGCTTCATGGCTAACAAAGTAGCTTGCAAAATATTAAACTGATCAATTTCCGCAGTTGTAGCATAACCAATTTTCCAGTCTAAAACGAGCCCATTAATTTGCTGTGCCAACTGAGTTCTGCGAGAAGCAGACAACTTCTTGCTGTCTTTAATTTTAGCCGCCATCAGTTTTGGCAATGCATCTGCTGATAACATCACTGCTGCTGCAACTACAGGACCAAATAATGCACCACGTCCCACTTCATCTACACCTGCAACCAAGCCATGAATATTAGCACAAGTGGACAACTCCCACCAACTAGATTCTGGTAAGGGTGCAGTTGACAAAAGAGATACAGGTTTTGGTTCTGTTTCTACCATAACAGCTGTTAGTTTTCCTCTATTGCTGAAGAACGACGGCGACGACGGCGATTAGGAGTAGAAGAAGTACTACTTAGTTCCTCTTCATCAGTGAAAGACTCAAATCCAATGGTGCTGGATTCTTGAACAGGAGGATCGATGATTAATGGCTCTAAAGATAGTTCTTCTACCTCAACTTTGGGAATGGGTATTTTGACTTTAGTCAGTTCAGAATTGGTTCTTTCAGAAACCGTTAATTCTGATATTGATTCTGATGTTGATGTTGATTCCGTTGTGGAAGTTGATGTTTGTCCAGGTTGAACAATGTTAAAAATCACAGATTTGGGATTTTTGACTTCTTGCTCCAGTTTTACACTAGGAGAAATTCCCATCAAAGCAAACATATCTTGTTCCTGCACTGTCATTTCTACAGAAACAATTTGCGGAGGTTCTACCACCGGTTTGATGGGATCGATTTTCACTTTGGTGCGTTCAGTTCTTTCTGTCCATCCAGCTTTACCCAGAGTGGGTGTTCGCATAACATCTCTTTCTCGTCGCGTATCGGAGAGCAGAGAGGGAATTTCTGGTGTTGGAGCTATATCACTGTCAGCATCTAAATCTAAATCTGAATCGTTCACAAAAGCCAGTGGCGTACCCAGGCGGTTTTCATCCTTGCCATTAGCACCATTGATACCAATTCGACTACGACGGGTCCGGGTACGACGTTTGTTATCGCCCATTTCCTGATAACTGGGATGGTTAATCAGATGCATAGGTGTTAACTCAGCGTCACCTTCCAATCCTTCCCCAAATGCATCATAGCTTTCCCGTGGTTCTGACATGCGAGTAGATGGCATCCGTGGTTCTCTTTGAGATATGGGTGTTGTAAACCTCTCTTGTATATCTGCTGCGGGAATAGGCATCCGGTTTTCTATTTCCCCTGGTAAGCGCACGGTATGTCCTAAACCGCCACAGGTGGGACAAGTTTCCCCAAACAATTCATAAATATTTTGACCTTGGCGTTTGCGGGTTAGTTCTACCAAACCTAGCTCAGTGAGTTGGGCTATCTGAGGACGAGCTTTATCAGCTTTGAGCGATTTATTAAAATGTTCTAAAACTTGTAGTTGGTCGCGCCGCGATTCCATATCAATGAAGTCAACGACAATTACGCCGGCAATGTTCCGCAAACGCAGCTGTCGGGCAATTTCTGTAGCTGCTTCGCAGTTTGTCCACAAAACTGTTTCTCTGGCTGTAGCGGAGCGCGTGAAGGAGCCAGAATTAACATCAATAACTGTTAACGCTTCCGTTGGCTCAATGATAATATAACCGCCAGAAGGTAGGTCTACTCTGGGTCTTAGGGCTTCCCGAATGGCGGCGTTAATGCGGAAATATTCTAAAATTGGGGAGCGGTCGCGGTGGTGGTCAATGAGTACACCTTGTGGTGTCTGACCTCCACTCCAGTTCTGTAAATACTGCTTAACTCGGCGCAAACCAGTGCTGGAATCAACAACAATGCGATTTACATCTGCGCCATACATATCCCGCAATACGCGCTGGATAAAGTCATCATCCCGGTTGAGTAATGCTGGAGCGCGGGTGGATTGCGCTTCCTGTTGGATGACTTCCCATTGCTTTTGTAGCAATTCTAAGTCTTCAATAATCGCTTCTTCTGGCTTACCTTCTGCCTCTGTTCGCACCAGCACACCCATACCTGCTGGTTTAATTAAAATTGCTAGGGCGCGGAGGCGGTTACGCTCACTTTCACTCTTAATTCGTCGGGATAAATTAACACCCCTGCCATAGGGCATCAGCACTACGTAACGTCCAGGTAGGGTAATGTTACCTGTGAGTCTCGGGCCTTTTGTTCCCGTTGGCTCTTTCATTACTTGTACCAATACTTTTTGCTGTGGTGTGAGCAATTCAGTAATGGCTGCGGAACTGCGCTTGAGTTTGAGTGGACCCAAGTCAGTGACGTGAATAAAACCGTTGCGTTCTGGATCACCAATATTGACAAAGGCTGCATCTATCCCAGGTAACACATTCTCTACTACACCTAAGTAGATATCACCAATTTGATGATGACCAGTGGCAACAACGAGTTCTTGGATTTGATCTTCCGAAAAAACGGCAGCTATTTGATGCTGTTCTGCGATAATAATTTGTTTTGGCATTCAAGTTCCTCAAAAATTGGCAGCACCAATGGGGATTAGAAGACTTTTTATACCTCTAGCCCCTACTGGCAGCCCTACACGGTGCTACTGGTAATAAAAATTCTAAATCTGAGAGAGCTTTCCATAATTGGAAGCTATTAATACTGTAATTGCGTTCACACGCCTGATTATTCCACAACGGCTGCATATGTTTTAAGTAATTAAACCAACCGTCCGTGGTTGATTTTTGATGCAATACTTTCACCATCTAGGGTAATTGTATTGAGCAGGTGTTGTAAAAAGCTAGAGTTGGAGATCAGGCGTAGAGCTATTGGTAGTAATTGATTCACAAGGTCGCTATAGAGAGAGTATTCTTTAATCTGCCTCAGTTTGTCTGGGATTCAATCCTAGAATTTGCACTCTAATATGTTTGCTTTCGCTCCCTGAATATCAGGGTAGTGAACCAACTCATTCAATAATGCAGCGCCAGAAAATTTCTCTTCATCTCATTCTAACGCAACCTTGCTAAAAATCAATTCCCATGATGTATAACATCTGGGCAACTACTAGCAAGCTGCCCTTCTGGGATTATATCTCTAAAAGTAGCCGGTTGCGGTGGATATGCAGGAGGTGAAATTCTGCTTTAGCCACTTTTTCTAAAAAAGATAATAATTGCTCAGGACGCAATATCACACCGTTATGACAACAGCTACCCAAATAACGTAAGACAGCTTTTGATTTGGTTGGGGAGTTATAGGCTTCTATTAATTCTAGATCAAACAAGCGAGCGCGCAGATTTATCATCTGATGTTTGCCTGATTTAGTTATATGTTCTACCAAGAACTCCTCTGTGATTTTGATTGCTTCAATCCACTCCTGCCATTGTTTTGTTGTCACATTACCAACCGTGGACAGTGTGAGCAAATATTCTGCTGCTTGCATTGCTTGGTTAGCTGCGGGCGCTTTTAAATCTATCTCTTCCACTTGGTAGATGGGAATATCTGAGGGTAGTTGGCTGATTAACTGCTCATGAAAACTGCCTAAATCCATTGGTTGAGTTAACTCAAAATCCACAATTTCACCACTGCTGGTGCTACCCAAAGATAAAGCACTGGCTAGAGAAATCCGGGGATGGGGATTAAATCCACCAGTAAAGGCAACTGGTAAACCTGCTCTTCGTATGACTCTATCAAACAAGCGCATTAAATCTAGGTGACTAACTAAAGCCATATCACCATGTTTGCCGAACCGCACTCGTAAACGTTGCAGCTTGGTAGTGTTGGGAATAAAATCACCAGCAAATTTAGGAATCGCAGGTGGCTTAATAAGAATATTGTGACCGAAATCAGTACCACACACACCACAATGAGAACAACCCTCAAAAGAGCAATCGGGAACAATTGCTGCTTCTAGAGCGCGTTTTAGGTCCTCATATAGCCACTGTTTGTCAATTCCAGTATCAATATGATCCCAAGGTAGGGCAATGTCAAGAGGTGATAGCGGAATAGTGATAGGTGAGACTATATCCTGTTCGCGATTCTCTGTTTCCTGTTCCCCGTTGCCTACAGAAAAAAGATTTAACTCGCCATTTTCAACTTGACGGTATTTCCAATCTAGACCAGCTTCAGCGATTGCAGTTCCCCATGCGGAAAAAGCCTGTTCTACATTGTCGTACCAAGAATCCATCCCTGCACCCAATTCCCAAGCACGTCTTAAAACTTTACCTAAGGAGCGATCACCCCTGCCTATAAAGTCTTCCATTGCCGAAAGGCGAATATCAGTAAAATTCACCTTCACATTGCGAATGGGTCGGAATTCTTGTCGCAGTAGGTTTTGCTTGCGCTTAAACTCGGATGTAGAAACCGAATGCCATTGAAACGGTGTATGTGGCTTGGGCGTAAAATTAGAAATCGTCAAATTCAAGCTAAGTAATTTTCTGCCCCTAACGCGGCATTCTTGCTGTAACCAGTTTACCGTTTCCGCAATGCCCAAAACATCAGCATCTGTTTCCCCCGGTAAACCAATCATGAAATACAGCTTGATTTTGTCCCACCCTTGTTCCCAGGCTGTTTTTACTCCCCGCAATAATTCTTTATTTGTCAAGCCCTTATTGATAATATCGCGCATCCGTTGAGTTCCCGCTTCAGGTGCAAAAGTCAAGCTACCTTGGCGCGTACCACCCAAAATATTGGCAATATTCTCATCAAATCTATCCACCCTCTGAGAAGGTAAGGAGAGGGTAATATTTTCATTTTTTAACCGATTTTTGATTTCCATCCCCACTGCTGGCAGAGATAAATAATCAGAACAACTCAAAGATAACAGAGAAAATTCATTGTAACCTGTCGCCTGCATTCCCGCCTCAATTGCTTCTACCACCTGATCTGGTTTCACATCTCGTGCTGGACGAGTCAACATACCTGGTTGACAGAAGCGACAGCCACGAGTACAACCCCGGCGAATTTCGATTGTTAGGCGATCGTGTACTGTTTCAACGTAGGGGACTAAGCCAATAGAATAAGCAGGAATCGGTGTTGCTACTCTGCGGAGAATGCGTCTTGGTACATCAGCACGCAGGGGATGTACTGCACCACCCTCTCCCATGTGATAAAATTGAGGAACATATACACCAGGGATTTGTGCCAAGTCCAGTAAAAGTCCTTCCCGACTTAAAAGAGCCTGTTTACCTTCTGCTAATACCAAGCCAATTTCTGGTAGTAGTTCTTCCCCATCTCCCAAAACAATAAAATCAAAAAAATCGGCGTAAGGTTCGGGGTTAGATGTTGCTGTTTGCCCACCGGCGAAAATCAAGGGCATTGGGGACTGGGAAGATGGATAGGAAGATTTATCTTTCTCCTGCCCCTTGCCTTCTGCCTCTTGCCTCTCTCTCCATGTTAAAGGAATACCCGCCAAATCCAACATTTCTAGGATGTTGGTTGCACCTAGTTCATAACTGAGACTAAAACCTAAAATGTCGAATTCTGTTAGAAAGCGTTTTGACTCTACCGCAAACAAAGGTGTTTGGGTCGTGCGGAGTTTTGCTCCTAAGTCTGGCCCTGGGAGGTAAGCGCGATCACATAATTGATTTGGTTGGGCATTCAAAATATTATAAAGAATGATATGCCCCAAATTAGATGCACCAACCTCATATACTTCAGGGTAAGTTAACACCCAACGTATAGTGGCCTCATCCCAAGGCTTGTGTACTGCTAAACGCTCGTTACCCAGGTAACGGGCAGGTTTTAAAATATCCGGTGTTATTAATTGCTCAACTAAAACAGCCACTTTGCTATCTTCTAGCTACCTTAAATTACAGCTAATCTCCTTCAACTTAGCATTAATTCTGTTTTTCAACCGCATTGCTCATGATTAACTTAGAACTGTTTTACATAAGTTTATATCCTGATCTGTAAACTTATGTTGGGTTATTTGAAGATAAACTGATTTTTCCTCAATTGAGCAGTGCTGGGTAGCGTCTTTGCTAAATTTTTAGGGTGCGGCTCTTTAGTTTAAAGATTGTCATAACTATACTAGAAAATGTGTCTATATATACATTTTTTTTAGGTGACTTAAAAAACAATCTACATAAGATAGTCGAAATGCAGATTAAATCATCTCTGCCCTTAGATATCAGCCTTACTATTGGCTAAAAATTACAGTATCTAAGCCAAAATCTCCTTAAACCCTCTCACTAATTTTTACCTTCAAAATGACAGAAGCAAGGTTGAGAACAAAAAATCTATCTAAAGTCTGTCGTGATCTATATCACTTAAACCCAGATATCTAGATCATTTTTTATACCAATGCTTATCGCAGATAATCAACAACAGTTAAAGTAAGTTTATTCTTTATGATCACACAATACGCGATTCGTCAATTAGTAGAGAAGGCGTTGCACATAAAAAAATTAACGCCAGAAATAGAAAATGAGATTAACTCAGAACTAACCCAACTAGGTTACATCTCTGATGTTGATTATGAAGCTTTAGAACTCTTAATGGCAGAGATGGATGCTGGACGAGTGCAGTTAGTCCCCCGCTGGAGCTAAATTCCACTCATTATCCACCATAAATGCTGAATTATTAAATAGAGTCTTCATAAATTTACAATTGCTGACCATCTTGGGAGGCTTGCCAAAATTGGTAAATGAACTGGTGGAGTTGCTGTTGAGCAGCGAGATCGTTGTCGGCTTTTGGTTCTTTTGGTAAAAGATCACCCAAAAAGCTAATTACTTCTGTATCTAAAGCAGGTCGAAATAAATTTACAGGCCATAACAGATCAGATGCATCTCGCATATCCGTGATCAAGGGTATATCTTGGGTAAAATTAACCAGCATTAAAGGACGCACCCAGCACAAATCTCGAGAAATGACCACTTGAATGACTTCGGCATAAAGATTTCTGTGGCCATAATCCAAAGATAGAATTTGTCCCGGTTGAAAGTTAGAGTTAATATCCATAATCAAGCATTGACAGTATATGCAAGGATTCTGTAGCAGTTTTCTTAATTCTAGAAGTAACGCTAATATAGTATTATGATTACCATTTGATATACAGTAGATTGCAGATCAATGAGGTACAGAATCTCAATTGAAACTTAGACAGAAAGAGAGTTTCACTCCTTACTCCTTACTCATAGTGTATTTCAGTACACAGCACCAGCAATCCTCAGACAGAAAAATTTTTATGCCGGAAATGGGAATAAAATGTTATAAAATTAAGTAAATAAGTGTTAAGCAAACGCTAGGCAGTAACCGCATTGTAGTAAATCAACAATAAAAGAGCAAAGAGTAGTGTCAGTCGAAACCATTGAGAAGCGTTCAACAACCCGCAAGCTCGCGCCTCAGTATCGCGTTTTGCTCCATAACGACGACTACAACTCTATGGAGTATGTGGTTCAGGTGCTAATGACCAGTGTGCCGAGCATTACACAGCCCCAAGCTGTGAATATCATGATGGAAGCCCATAATAGCGGGTTAGCCTTAGTTATTACCTGCGCTCAGGAACACGCTGAGTTTTATTGTGAAACCTTAAAAGGTCATGGTTTAAGCAGCACTATTGAACCTGATTAATAGTCATTGGTCATTGATGAATATATATAAGATTGACTGATGATAATTGACTAATACATGATAAAAATTAATCTATATCAAATCGCTCAACGCCCTGCCCCTTTGAGGCTGGGTTGTTTTATCTTGGTTTTATTACTGCTATGGTTGCCTTTGGCTGTACCAATATACTTGCTAGTACCTTATTCTAATTTAGAAAGCATCTTGACAATCGTCATACTTTATGTTCAGTTTATCTTTTTGCTGAAGCTATGGGGAAAGCAAGTCTATCAGCAACCAAAAATATTAACTCATTATGGTTTAGAGTTTTCCAGTCTAAATGGTGTAAATTTTGTCCAAGGTTTGGCTATTGGCTTAATTAGTATTTTGATTGTATTTAGTTTACAGGGTTTGTTAGGTTGGTTGGTATGGGAACAACCGAAAGTTTTCTTATTGAAAATTATTTTAGAAGGTTTACTAGTTGGTTTCGGTGTTGGTTTTGCTGAAGAATTATCATTTCGCGGTTGGTTGTTGGATGAATTAGAAAGAGATTATGGTTTCAGTTTAGCAACTTGGATAGATTGTATCTTATTTGCTGTCACCCATTTTATTAAACCTTTAGAGTCTATTATTCATACTTTGCCACAATTTCCCGCTTTGGTATTGTTAGGGTTAACCCAGGTATGGGGTAAACGTTTATGTAGAGGAAGGTTAGGATTACCAATAGGTTTACATGGTGGTTTAGTTTCGGGTTATTACATTATTAATGTGGGAAAATTGACAAAATATTCAGGAGTAGTTCCAGACTGGTTGACAGGTGTAAATAATAATCCTTTACAGGGAATATTGGGCGTGTTATTTATGGGTGGACTAGCTTGGTGGATGAGGGGTAAAGCCTTAAAGTTGTATGATTAAATATTTGGTCATTTTACTGTCGTTGATATTTTCTTTGTCTTTCACATCTCCAGCGTTTGCTCTTGTTTGTCACAATTATGATGGATATGAAGTCTGTATTCTTAATATTAAACGCAGTGCTAAGAAATATAGGGAACATAGGGCTGCTATAACTGTTGATGGTGTGAAAGAAAGCACCTGTAGAAGTTCACAATTCTCGTACTAAGTTTAAGGTAAATAAAGATGGGACTGTTTCGGAATTTACAGAGAATAGTCCTGGTGAGATGATTTGTAGTTTTTTTTAAGAACTAATAATAGGATAAATCAACACGTAATCTCTTGTCATGAAATACTTTCGAGCCAAATACCATCAGCTTCTCAAGGTAGACCGGGTTTATTCTATTTATTTCCTGTGGCAAATATGCGCCACATAATAAATGTAGTTATTACCAGATATGCTAGTACAGTTAGCCATTCTTGCCAACGTGATATATCATTCATAAACAAAACTTAGGAGTAAGAAACTGCCTCAAGCACTGTACCAACCAAACAAGCGCGATCTAAATTTACACCGCTGAAATTTGCAGTTTCTAGCTCTGCACAAAGTAAGTTTGCCCCACTTAAATTTGCTCCTGCTAAGTTCGCACCCCGCAAATCAGCTTCTTCCAAATTAGCTTTACTTAATAAAGTTCCTTGTAGATCAGCCTGACTCAAGTCTGCACCTTTAAGATTTGCCCCTGTGAGGTTAGCACCGCGCAAGTCAGCAGCCCGAAAATCAACACCTTGCAAATTTACACTCATCAAATTAGCACCACTCAAGAAAGCACCTGCGAAAGAGGCATCGCGAACTGTAGCACCCATTAAGTTAGCACCACGCAAATTACTACCCCGCAAGTCCGCACTGGTTAAGTTAGCCTGCATCAAGTTTGCTCCCATTAGGTTAGCTCGCAAGTCAGTTTCTTGGAGGTTAGCGCCTATTAAATTCGCGCCTTCTAAATGTGCACCTTCCAGTTTAGAACCTGTAAAGTTAGCACCAACGAGGGTTGCACCGGCTAAGTTGACACAGCTTAAATCTATTTGGGATAGTTCCTCCTCTTCTAAGTCTGCTCCTGGCAGTTGTTTGATTTTTCCTGATCTAATAGCTTCTATGTTCATTGGGGGTAACGATTAATCTTTTCATTGCTTTTACTGTGGCTATCCCATGGAGAATCAAGTAACCACATACCTCTGCTGATTTTTGTTCTCATCAGGGGTAAGTCTAGTCCCTGTTGTAAACCCATCACTAACAAAGTTAGTATATCTATCAGTTTAGGGTCAAAACGGGTAGATTGTTGCTGTCTGCACTCATTTAAGGCTTGAGTAAATACATCTTTTTCACTTGTTTCTGAGTATAATTGTTTGCTAACTTGCCATTGAAAACTTGCTGCTAATGCTAAGATTCTTGACTCTAGGGGAATTTCGTCTCCTGCTAAACCTGCTGGTTGACCTGTTCCATTCCACCACTCAGTTTGGTGGGTGATAATTTCAGCAACTGCTCGCAGTCGTGGCATTGTCCGTAGTGTTTGCGCTCCTGGGACAAGGGAACAGCTTAAAGGACAACTGGGGGCATCTTTTTCGTAACTTGTGGATGCACTGGGAGTGAGTAAGTTTTCTACTCTTTGGAGTGGATCTATACGGTGTAATAACGCGGCAAGACGCAATCTTTTAATTTGCCATGCTGGTAAATCCAATAATTGCCCCATTGTCTCGACAATTGCGACTACTTCTGACGCGGCCATGGGGTTGTTGATCTCTGCTAAATCTACCAGTTGGGCCATCCGTAAAAATGCCTGGATTTCGTTAGAAACTAAGTTACTATCTAGCACTGGGGGAATGGTTAAATTATTTTGTCTTGTTTGCAGGTAATCAACTACGCGGGTAACAACTTTGCTTACATCTTTGGGTGAGATGATGGCAGCTTGAACTGCTTGTTTATGGGTGTTGAGTTTAGTGGTTAGTTCTGGGTTATATTTTTCAATGTGAGCGATCACAAAGTCTGCTGTCTGTCTTACTAATTCAGGCTCAAATGTCCACAAACCATAGAATTTACGCTCTAAATCCGAAGTCGGTAAACCACAACTACCATAATCACTTTCAGATAATTCTTGACAAATTACCATTGCTGTGTATTGGGGTGACAGAATAATCAAGTGCCACTCCTGTCCCACAGGATCATCTGCTTCTAACCCTACTAAATTAACATTAGGTAGCTGACTGGTAGGATGTTCGGCAAAGACAGCATCAGCAGTAGCGATAATCACAATTTCACGGCTTTTTTGGGCAATATCTGCGTATCTATTTGCCTCTTGCAGATACCATTTACCGCGTTGGAATGCCGTTATTACTAAAGGTTGACCTTCTTCAGTTAAAATGTGGTCTTCCAGAGCGTGACACAAAGCGACCAGGGTATTTTTGTAATACACCCTAAAGTGAATCGGCCTTGTACTGTGACGATGGGCTATTTCTAGTTGTTGGAGAATTGAACCTTGTAACATGGAGTTCGAGAGTTGGGGAGTTCGGGAGTCATTAAGGGCAGGTTTTCCCTGCCCACTCAGGACTTCAGGATTTCATTATCCCTGCACGTTGCTTTTCTTTGGCTTCAATTGGTGCAGAAAGTGCTGTTTCTAGTTCGGCACAACCTAATTTTTCTTCTAAGATATTCATAACTTCTCGTCCGAAGTCATTAGGGTTACGTCGCCAAGCTTGTAAACAAATTTCACCAAAGAATGAACCCAATGGTTCAGGATTCCACAGGAGTTTTTTAGCTGTCCAGGGCATCAAACTTATAGGATCATAACCTGGTTTGAGGATACCCTCCTTAAAAGCATATTCTTCCAAGTGGGTATGGGGTTGGAGTCCAATAAAGAAAATTGCAGGTTCGACTTTATCACCACCAAAAATTCGTTCTAGTTCCCGGTGATAAGCAATTGTTTGGCGGATGGTGTCGGGACGTTCGTCAATCACGTTAAAGGAGTAATTGACAGAAACCATATCATTGAAACCCGCTGATTTTAAATCACGGCAATTTTGTAAAACGGTTCGCAGGTTGTAACCCATCCGCATTTTGCGTACAAGTTCTTGAGAACCACTGGTAATGCCGATTTCGAAATAATTCATACCAGTTTTAGCCATCAGGTCACACAACTCTGGTGTTAAGTTGTCTGCTCTAATATATGCTGCCCAATTGATATCAGTCATGCCAGAATCGACAATTTTCTGCAATAGTTCTACAGCATCATCAATATATCTCCGGGCAGGGATAAATTGAGCATCAGTAAACCAGAAGTTTCTAATACCACGATTATATAATTGTCGCATCTCAGCTACGACTTCATCAGCGGGATTAATCCGTACTTGTTTACCTTCAACAACAGTGTAAACACAATAACAGCAGTTGTGGGGACAACCACGCTTAGTTTGGATACCAATGTAGAAATCCTGATCTTGCAAGTAATAGTTAAATTCTGGCCAGATGGTTTCTATATAGTCGTAGTTACAAGCAGTTTTTTCTAGGGGTGTGGGTTGTTCATGAATCAGGCGTTCCCGTGGTTCATTTTCTCCCACTACATAGCAACGTTCATCTCGAAACTCTTGTCCACCTAAAAATTTTGCCAACAGGGTTTCCCCTTCACCTACAGAAATAATTGTTCCTGCTGGTAGGCTTTTACCTAACTGTTCATAAAATACACTGACAGCACCACCACCTACAAGTACACGCCCTTGAGAGTGATATTTTTGGGCGCGTTTTAACCCCCGCTTAATTAGTCCTATGTTACGCCATAATTCGATATAGTAAGCAATGAAGATTCGCAAACCACCTAATGCACCACGCAATTTTATGAATGGGTTTTTAGCATAGTAGAATTCAAAGGCGTTCTGTAGCGGATTACCGCCACGTCCACCCACTGGAGCATATATTTGAATATCCCGCCAAGAAAAGACTAGGAGTGTAGGCTTAAATTCATCAATGTAGGAATCTAGGGCAGCAGCATAATCTAGAGGTGGGACTGTGCCTAAGTCGAAAATCCGCTGTTTAATGTTGGGAAACAGCTTGTGGACATGATCAGAAAGATAAATAACCCCAATGGGAAAGATAGGGTTACAGGGAAGGCGAACGTAAAGTATTCGGTTGTCTATCATAGTTGTTTTACCTGCCATCTTACCAATTTTTAGGGTAAAGCTACATAAGCACCCAGTACACATCTCCAGAAATTAATTAAATATGCGTCATCCAAAACCCTTGTAAAGACTTTCCATGTAAAGCCTCTACCTTCTTTGTTGGAGATGTGCACTTTGAACTTGTGGGTTTGTGTGGTTAATCTTAATTTACCAATATTTATTTTTATTTTGCTTGACTAATAAATGAGCTAATGCTCATACGCGTAAATTGTCTTAGCTTAAAAGTGATAAAAACTGAAATTGCCTGGCACTACAATTAGTGGATGGATCAACACTAACTACTTCATTCGATTTCACTGCGGGTAATTTTAGCAACTATAAAGGAAAAATTAGCTCGCCTCAAAATTACTAAAATCTCAAAGCAAGCTAATCCTTATTGATACTTGTATTCTTGTTCTTCGTGCCTTAGTACTTCGTTTGTCTTAAAGCTGCTTAACTTCCGAAACCAACTTAGCCACCATATCCTTAGCACTACCAAACAACATCGTTGTGTTATCCTTATAAAACAACTCATTATCAACACCAGCAAAACCTGCACTCATCCCGCGCTTAATCACAATAGTCTGCTTTGCCCGATCAACTTCTAAAATCGGCATTCCATAAATAGGACTATTCGTATCATTACGGGCTGCTGGATTCACTACATCATTAGCACCAATCACTAATGCTACATCAGCTTGTTGAAACTGGGGATTAATATCATCCATGTCGTACAACTGGGTATAAGCCACATTAGCCTCAGCCAATAATACGTTCATGTGTCCAGGCATTCTCCCTGCAACAGGGTGAATCGCATATTTAATATCCACACCCATACGTTCTAGTTGATCTGCCAACTCACGGACGCTATGCTGTGCTTGAGCAACCGCCATACCGTATCCTGGTACAATCACTACAGAACGGGCATATCCCAACATCATTGCCCCTTCTTCCGGATCGATACTGCGCACTGTTTGATTACTTGCACCAGCGACTGCATCACCAGTAGCGGTAGACACTGAACCAAAGGCACTAAATAAGACACTGAATAATGACCGGTTCATAGCCTTACACATAATCTCTGTCAGGATTAAACCAGAAGCACCCACCAAAGCACCAGCGATGATTAACATGTTGTTCATCACCACAAAACCCGCAGCAGCAGCAGCTACACCTGAGAGGGAGTTCAACAGGGAGATTACCACGGGCATATCACCGCCACCAATTGGTAGTACAAACATCACACCCAATACCAAGGAGACAGCTACCACCGCTAAAAAGATGGGTAAACTATCCGGCGACATGATTAAATAGGCACTTCCGGCTATATATGTACCTAAAAGGAAGAGGTTAAATGGTTGTTGCAAAGGAAAGGTTATCGGTGTGCCACTAACTAAACCTTGCAATTTCGCAAAAGCGAGAAAACTTCCAGTTAATGTCACACCACCGATTAACACATCCAACAACATGGAAATGTTGACATGAAGGGGAATAGGTTGAGAACTTCCTAATAACCGCGAAAATTCGGCAACTGCTATAAGTGCGGAAGATGCTCCACCCAAACCGTTGAGTAAACCCACCATTTGTGGCATTTCGGTCATTTGCACTTTGTAAGCTACAACAGCACCAATAACTGAACCAATGGACAAACCTACTAAAATCATTTCGTAATTTAATACTTGCTGATCTAGCATTGTTGCGATAATTGCTAACAGCATTCCCACCGCAGCGACAAGATTACCATTTCTGGCTGTAGCTGGTGAACCGAGTTTTTTCAAACCTAGAATGAATAATGATGCAGCGACTAAGTACGTCAGCTGAATCCCAGTGGGTAAAAAGTCGCTCATGCTTTCACTTCCTTTCTTTTGAACATTTGTAGCATTCTATCTGTAACGAGGAAACCACCGACAACGTTAACCATTGCCAAAATTAGAGCTACTAAACCGAGAATTACAGATAAATCGGTGTTCTTCTCCCCCGCAGCAAGTATTGCACCAATTACGGAAATACCTGAAATGGCGTTTGAACCCGACATTAAGGGAGTATGGAGTGTGGGGGGAACTTTGTTGATAACTTCAAAGCCAATGAAAGAGGCTAAGACGAGTACAAATAAGGCGGCGAGTAATGCTTCTGTCATGTCTATTTTGGATTGAATGAAGAATTGGGTTTCGCGCAATCGCTTTTAGCGTTCGTCTAAAATGCTGGAGGCATATCTCCTAAGAGTCGTCGCTAAGCTGCAAAGACGTAAAGAAAGGGAAGGAATATATCTCATCCATTCATCTGTGTTCTAAATCTTTTTGCGCTGGTGGTTAAACTGTGGCTGTCTGTAGGGCTTCTTTGATTCGTTGGTTTCTAATTTCTACACCATGAGTAATGCAAGCTGCGTCTACGATGTCATCACCAAAGTTGATTTGCAAGGCTTTGTCCTTGATTAGTAGTTGCATTAATGAGGTAATGTTTTTTGCATACAGTTGGCTGGCGTGTACTGGCATGGATGAGGGGAGATTGATGGGTCCAATAATTGTTACGCCGTTCCAAACTATGTCTTTACCTGGTGCAGTACAAGCGCAGTTTCCACCCTGTTCTGCAGCTAAATCCACAATCACAGAACCGGGTTTCATTGCTCTTACCATTTCTTCTGTCACGAGAATGGGGGCCTTTCTCCCTGGTACTTGGGCTGTGGTAATTACTACATCTGAGTTTTTGACGTGGGTGGCTACTAGTTGTTGGGTACGTTTTTTGCTGTCTTCGGAGATTTCTTTGGCATAACCACCTGCGGCTACGGTGTCTTCTTCTAGTTTGACTTCTATGAATTTCGCGCCTAAGCTTTGTACTTCTTCTTTCACGGCTGGGCGAATATCAAAGGCTTCTACTACTGCTCCTAGTCTACGGGCTGTGGCGATCGCTTGCAATCCTGCTACACCTGCTCCCATAATAAATACTTTGGCTGGGGCGATCGTCCCAGCAGCGGTGGTTAACATTGGAAAATATTTTGGTAATGCTGCTGCTGCTAACAGTACGGTTTTATATCCTGCTAATGATGCTTGGGAAGATAAAGCATCCATGCTTTGCGCCCTGGTAGTACGAGGGATTAATTCCATACTTAACGCTGTAATTTGCCTATTTGCCAATTTCTGCGCTATGACAGGATTACCCAAGGGATTCAAAAAGCTGATTAAAACTGATCCTGGTTTGAGTAAGTCAATTTCTGAACGTCCATCTTCTCTATCTTGGGGAGGACTTACTTTCAGTAATATATCCGCCTCACTCCATAATGTCGCTACATCACTGATAATTTTTGCACCTGCTGCTTCATAGTCTGCATTTGTGAAATATGTTTTGTCTCCAGCACCACTTTCTACATAAATTTCTAAACCCTGTTTGACCAATTTAGCTACAATGTCAGGAATTAATGACACACGACGTTCACAAACTTCAATTTCTTTAGCAACTGCTATTTTCATGGAATCTCCTGAAGATAAATACCTACATATCTACTAACTATGGAATTCCTCTGTTGAAGGATTTCCGCGACTTATGGTATATAAGCGGGTAATGTCAGCCCTGATTTTTTTAGTAGATTTCAAATTCAACTCTGTCTTCTCCACTCTTAGTTTCTCTCCCCCAGCAAAGCTTGATTATGTCAATGAAAAAGCATATACCTATCCTAGATAGTTGGATACTAATTTACTTATTGCACATCTTATGGTCTTTTTCTAATGTTATATATATGTCTTCAGATTATTTTCGGGATTGATAAAGTTTGCTATTTTTTGTTGGCATCATGCAATTTTCATTAAATTTCGCCACTTTAGCTTTCTTGCAATTATTAATTGTTAATTTTTTATGAGTTCATTCCTATTGGTAAATAATCTCAGGGATTCCTAAAATACTAATACTTGAGAGGGTTAATACCAACACATGTAGATTATACCTCTTGCAGAATTAATTTTATGTATGTTATAATGGAGGTATTATTTTTTTAGCCAAACGAAAGTTATATTTACACAGTTATGTTTGAAATACTGAACACAAACAACACCAAAAATACATAAAATCTAAAAATTTCTATCATACCACAGAAAGAATTTTACAAGATGTCTACTTGATTCTGGTGTATATAGAAGACAAAACTCAGTTTACAATACATCTGATTAGCCACGGCAGTCAACTAGAAAGTTTCAGTCTAACCAAATTTATCGCAATTTCACTAGCGATCGGCGAAGTTATATTTCAACTTTTATGAATTTTCTTATATTTCTCAATATTTATTTATATATACTCAGGAACATTTAAGCAGATAACCTAAATTTGATGTAAAACATCAAATCTACAACGATAACGATCAGGAGATAAAATTAAGTTCCTTACCCCACATCCTACCTACACCCTGCACCCTTAATTTTGGACGCACAAGACACTTTAATTGTGATTTTCCGTCTATCTTCAATCATAAAGTAGTAAAGTGTAGTTACGAATACTAACGTGACTGTTACTTAAGATTACAGAGATAATATTTATTTAGAGGATGCCTAACTATGCGACATTTACTTTCGGCTTTGGCTGTTACTGGTTATTTGTTGACAAGTCTTACTGCTACTAGTGTGGCACAAAGTTTACCCGGCTTAACATTGTTAAGCGGTGTTAAATCAGAAAATCAGCTGCCCTTCCGCTTAGATTTTGGTGGACAAACAGCTTCGACAGACAGATATATACTCCGACTGCCTGCCAAAAAAATGAAATTGGCAGTGGCTCAATTTGCCATTACTTACCCTAAATATTATAAAGGCACCTTTGACACCAAAAAGGTCGAAGTTAGAGTCAAAGATAAAAGCGTGCCCCTGAGTGAAGTGAAATGGGACAAAGAAGGGCGGGTAATTGAAATATTACCCCAGAAACTAGTACCAGCAGGTACCAACGTTGAGTTAGTCCTATCTAACGTACAGAATCCCACCTTTGGGGGAATTTTCTATTTCAACTGCCAAGTTCTCTCCCCTGGAGATGTACCACTACTCCGTTACCTTGGTTCTTGGATTATCAGTATTTCTTAAAAAGGGAATAGGGGATAGGGAACAGGCAAAAGAATAAATTTCTCTCCAGTCCCCAGTCCTCAGGAACTCTATCCAGAAATATGTTTAGATTGCCTGAGAAGTAGTAAGATTAGAGATTGTGACTTTTTATAAAAATCGGCTAAGAGGAGAAAGGTATGCAAAGGACATTGGGCGGCACTTGTCGTAAGAGAAAAAGAACCTCTGGGTTTCGTGCCAGAATGCGGACACCAGAAGGTAGAAACGTGATTAGCGCCAGAAGAAGAAAAGGTCGTCATCGTCTGAGTGTTTAGGGTAAATTCACCAATAAACAGCCGTTGTGCCTTTGCCCAAAGCATATAGACTAAAATCCCTACGGGATTTTCAGGCAGTTTTCCGAGAAGGAATTCGGTGTCATAGCTCTCATTTCACTTTGAGAGCTTTAAAACCGTTGGGTGTAAAACGACCTTCTATGGATGCTGCCGATGTCACAACAAAACCAACTAGCTGTGAAAATTTAGCCACGACTAAAATTGGCATTTCTATTAGCACCAAAGTCAGTAAAAGAGCAGTAGTTCGCAACCGTATTAAACGGCAAATTGCTAAAGATTTGTATCAATTAATACCTAATTTAGTGCCGGGATGGCGGCTAGTCATAATTGTGAAGCCAAAGGCAGCAGAATCTGAGTGCGTAAGCCAACAATTTCTGCAAGAATTAGAGCAGTTATTGGCAAAAGCTGAGGTCATAAATGGGTATTCGTGAAGAAATTTATTATGAAGGTGGCCCCCATATTGGGGATTTGATTCTCAATTTATTAATTGGGCTAACCTTGGTTGGTTTGCCATTGACTATTGGCGCAATAGTCAGAGCGTTGTGGTTGCGTTTTCGCATCACTGATCGCCGAATTGCGGTGATGGGTGGTTGGATGGGACGCGATCGCACTGACGTAATTTACTCAGAAATCGTCAAATTAGTGAAAATACCACGTGGTGTTGGCTTATGGGGAGATATGGTAGTTACACTCAGAAACGGCACTCGTTTAGAAATGCGGGCAGTTCCCAACTTTCGGGAAGTTTATGAATACATTAACGAAAAAGTTGCTGCTAAAAATCCCCAATACAGTGCTGCTAAACAGTAGTCATTCATAAACTGTGTATATCAAGACCAATCAAATAGGAAAAAGATGGTGGGTAGGAGAGTAAAGAGTGGGAGATAAAGAGAGGAAGAGGACAAATTTACCCCCCAGTCCCCATCCCCCAGTCCCCAATCTCCATTGGGCGGCTATCCGTAGCGAAGCATAATCGCTAATAAATGACTATTTAGATAAATTAGATTCAGTTCAATTTACAGTACCTCAGGTTGGATTCAGAATAATGGATTTTGGTATCGGATTTCTCTCGAACAACGTGATGCTGCCAATCATAGACTTCTTCTATGGTTTTTTCCCTAGCTATGGATTGGCGATCGTTGCCTTGACATTGATAATCCGCTTTGCGCTCTATCCCCTGAGTGCTGGCTCGATTCGCAGTATGCGACGAATGCGGGTTGTCCAGCCTGTGATGCAAAGGCGGATGGCAGAAATCAAAGAGCGTTATAAAGACGATCCGCAAAAGCAGCAAGAGGAAATGGTCAATGTCCAAAAAGAATTTGGCAACCCCTTGGCAGGGTGTTTGCCATTACTTTTACAGATGCCTGTCTTACTGGCACTGTTTGCTACTTTGCGGGGTTCACCATTTGCGGGAGTTAACTACTCTGTTAACCTGCAAATATTACCCGCCGAACAAATCGAACGCATTCAACCCCAAGCCTTTGCCACTGCTCCCCAAAATATCTACATTGCAGATGGGGAACACACAAAAATTACCGCTATCCTCCCTAGTGGTAATAAGTTGGCAGTAGGAGAAAAGACAAAAGTCCAATATCAAACAATGGAGGGCAAACCATTTGATTTGCTCTTAGCAGAACATCCAGAAACCAAATTGACTCCTGAATGGAAAATCATGAAAGGGGAAGATAGGGTAAAAATTGATGCCGAAGGCAATATAGAAGCCTTACAGCCAGGAGACGTGACAATTCAAGGCTCAATCCCAGGACTGGCGGCAGATAGAGGATTTCTGTTCATTGATGCTTTAGGTAGGGTAGGCGCACAAGATCCTGATGGCACAATTCACTGGGATATTGTGGCGATGATTGTCTTCTTTGGCATTAGTCTTTACGTCAGCCAAATGCTTTCTGGGCAGAATTCCAGCGGTGGGAATCCTCAGCAGGATACGGTTAACAAAATTACCCCTGTAATCTTTTCGGGGATGTTTCTGTTTTTCCCACTACCTGCTGGTGTGCTGATGTACATGGTGATTGGCAACATTTTCCAAACCCTGCAAACCTACATTCTTTCCCGCGAACCTCTACCGGAGGAGTTGCAAAAGTTGGTGGTTCTCCAGGATAAGGAAAAAGAAGCAGCAACCGCAGAAGCTAAAACTTTGCCCTTTGAGCCAAAAAGTTCTAAGAAAAAGGCTACAGGCTGATTATGAGTTACATTTCCATGCAGCATGTTGAAGAATGGTTAACACAATTGCTGCAACTCACTGGTATATCTACTAATGTTAGAGGGAATTTGGATGCTACTCCAGCTATTGGGGTAGGTTCTCAAGAACCGGATAGTTACTGGTTGACAATTGATGAAACGAATTTGATGCCAGAACAAATCAGGATGTTGACTGGTGCTGGTGGTACTGTGTTGGATGCGATGCAGTATCTAGCAAATTCGGTGCTGAATTTGCATCAACCAGAACACGCACATACATCTTATACTATTGAGTTGAATAGCTACCGTGTTAAACGACAAGCAGAAATTAGTGCTTTAGCAAAAACAGCGGTTCAAGAAGTGCGTTTTTCTGGACGAGAAGTGGAAATTAGATCCCTCAGTTCGGCCGAACGGCGACAAGTTCACAACTTTCTGAAGGAATTTCCAGATTTGGAAACCTTCAGCCGAGGGAAAGAACCCCATCGTAATTTGGTAGTTCGACCTGCGACTGAACCACCAACAGATCCTGGCTATTAGAGCTAAAATCAAAGTGTAGTAACAGCAACTTTGCTGATTATCAATCATAATTTTGCGTGAGGATATCTCACAAATCCTATGGACGCTATTTTTATTCCGCAGCTAACTAAAGCCCCGGAGCGGACAGAGGAAATTCAAGTTAATGAGTCTCTGCCTGGTCTGGAAACTTTAACCCCGGTACGTGGAGTTATCCACGTACAGCATCAGGGGAATTATTTAGAAGTTTCCGCTCAGGCAGAATCAATTATTACTTGTACCTGTAACCGCTGTTTGCAGCAATATAATCAACGTTTGGCTGTTAATACTAAAGAAATTATTTGGTTAGATCCAAATGCTAATCAAGCCGAGGACTTGCCTTTAGAAAGGGAAGTGGCTATAGAAGATTTAGTGGAGGCGGTTTCACATGATGGTTATTTTTATCCTAGTGAATGGCTGTATGAGCAAATGTGTTTAGCAATTCCCCAGCGTCAATTGTGCGATCGTAAATGTCCAGGTATTTTGGATGCTGTTGCTAGTATTTCTGAGGAGATTATTGATAATCGTTGGTCTGCTTTGGAAAGCTTGAAAAAGCAACTTCCAGAATAGTAAAATAAAGTCAAGTAAGGAATTTGAGTTATGGCTAGTGAAACTATCACGACTTAAGGACAAGTAACTATCCCAAAAGAAATTAGAGATTATCTCAACCTTGCTAACTCTGTCAAGGTTGATTTTTTCATTGATGAAAATCGGATAGTCAAACCTTATTCCTCTAAATATTCCTGTTCAAGGTTTATCCGGGATTTTACATCGTCCGGGTATGACTCCCGCAACTTTAGAGGATATGGAAGCAGCACTTAGAGAACGATCAAGTGATTGGAGTTGATACAAATATTTTAGTGCGCTACCTGACAAAATATGATTAACAACAGTGGGAACAAGCTGCTGAAATCATTGAAGCTGCGGAGGAATGTTTTGTTGCTAATGTAGTTCTCTGTGAATGAGTCTGAGTTTTACGTGGTAAACCTGATCAATTTACTAGAGAAGAAATTTAAGCACCTAAATTTTATTCATCCGAGTGGAGCTTCTAATAGTGCTTTGAAAAAGTTGATAGGAGATTCCGTCAACGGATGCAAATAAAATGCCTTACTAACGTAAAGTAATGATTCAAGAGTTTGGAAAATCGCCCATATCTGGCTGAGATTGAAATCTCAGGCTAATAGCAAAGTTCGTTTCAAGACGACTGAGAAAATATTTGATTATTTAGAATAATTTAGAATTATTTAGTAAGTTTGAACGGACTTCCGTTATGAGACTGGGAATGAATTCCCAGACATATCAAGCTGCTAAACGATAATACCGATATTACCCCTTCTTCTCCTCTTCCGTTGCATCTTTGCGTCTTTGCATGAGATAAAAAACAATCTTGATGAAAAAATATAGTAATATTACAATGATAAAAAAGTTCGAATCAGAAGAAAGTAGCAACAGGAATACCTAATAGAAATGGACGTAATCACCAAAAAACTACGATCTCATTCCGTATTAAATTATGATGGTAAAACGCCTATTCAAGATATATTCAGAATTCAGCCAGCCAAGTTAAATCCTGTAATCAGTGTTGAAGGAGAACCTAGAAATCAAGTAATATATGGCGATAACTTAAACGTGGTTCGCAGGTTATTAAATCATGATAGTGCTAACAGAAAAGTTAACTTAGTTTATATTGATCCGCCATACTCAACAGGTAGCAGTTCTGAGTCTCGTAATAGAAACCATGCTTATCATGATCTCATGGAAGGTGCAGAATATTTAGGATTTTTGCGCCAACGTCTGATTAAAATCAGAGAACTTTCATCAGAAAGCTGATTTTATTCTTTTTTATACAAAAACAGATAACTATCTATGGAACCAAGCCTTTGAGAATTGGAAAGAAGAGGCGTTTAAAAAAGAAAATCAATATGTAGAACAAGAAGCAGGAAGAATATATAAAAAATTCCCTACCTATGCTCCAGGAGTAAGAAAAGAAGCAACTGGTTAACCTTAAAGGAGTATGCTACCATCTCTCGGTAAACATTGGCAATATACACCAGGAACTTTAGAAAAAATGGATGTAAGGGGACAAATATATTAGTCTGCAAATGGTAATCCCAGAAGAAAAGTATATTTAGATAACAGTCAAGGTATTTCTCTTCAAGATATTTGGCTTGATTTTAAAGATGCATACAATCAAAATATTAAAATTACTGGTTATCCAACAGAAAAAAATGTAGCTTTGATGAAACGGACAATTATGGCTTCATCAAATCCTGGAGATATGGTTTTAGATGCTTTTGGTCGGAGTGGAACTACTTTAGCTGTCTCTGAAGAACTAGGGAGAAAATGGATAGGTATTGATAATTCACCATTATCTATTGATAATATCATTAAACGTTTAGTTAATGGCAGTGAAGTAATGGGGGAATTTGTTAGTGGCAAAAGTGGTAATAATCAATGTCAATCAATCAACTTAATTGAAGTCAATATAGTTTTGAGAACTGGCTTATAGTTTTATATTTAAGGCTCACAGATTATCGATAATTTCTTCAGAAATCATCGATAATGGGAATAATCAACTTAAGTGTATAACCAATTTTTTGTAAGTCTTTCATCTTACATTTTTAATTTACAAATTATAACTTTACCTTCTCCATATTCTTTAATACTAGCGTAATTATCCCACATAGAACCGAGAAGTAATCCAGGTCCATGATTGAGTATTAATGCTTTTAATGGTAAATTGTATATTTGAGTATAACTCAGTATTTATGTGGTTTTCTCTCGATTTCCACCTGTTCTCTCATCTTCCTGAGAACCTCCTCTGTTAGAGTCATAACGAGCAAATACAACTACTAATGGAGTACCATCTAAGTGAGATATCAACATATCCGTAGGAGTTTTATGTTGCCAGTTATCTAATACTTCATTTAGTATGAAATATCGTCCAGCACCTACAGGACCACGAATTAAATAATCTTTGCTAAATATTTTGTTAAACTATAAGAAAAAACTTTATGTTAAGTCATAACTTTTTGTCCTCGTGTACTTTGCTCCAAAAGTATTGCCATGGGAGTTTAATCCTGTATAGGAAGGCTTGGCAGATTTTTCCTCACTTGCCCTATTGCACGCAATCTATAGCCAAAGTCTCTAAATAATATCAGGTATTTCACTTTTCGTCTTGCTCATTTCAACATTGACTTCAATTGATGTATCTGGAGATATTTGCGAACAACTCTAAGTAGTTGAACTAGCAAATGATCCGGCTCTTTTGTGATAATCTCAAGTAAATTTGCAGAGGTTTGACCTTGTTCTACAACTCCTATAAAACGTAATAATACTTTCTCATAGAGAATTTTAGCTTCATCCAAGGAATCTTGATAGAAAGGGGAATCAAATGTAATCAAATATAGTACTCCACTTAGATGCTATAGTTTTATAACTAGTAAATGTATTCAATATTATTTTCCTGTTGTTCTGAAAAGTACAAGTTATTACCATAACTAGTTGTGCTAGTCGCGTCTAAGTGTTGATTCAACAAGCTGTGGATACTCACCCATCAACTTTGGATATCCAGATCTCCTGCGGTCAGTATCCTCTTCCTTTGCGTCTTTGCGACTACCCTTCCGAATCTCCTAACGGAGATTGCTCAAAACAAAAAAGCAGTGTTCAAAATTTTCAAACAGTGATCGCTCTTCTCCTTCCCTTCTTCCTTCGTGTCTATTCCTACAGTCCCATAAGAGATACATGTTTCATTTTTTCCTAACTTGTGCGTAATTCCTAACAAAGTTGAAAAATGGGATCAAGAACAAATCACCAGCAACAACTACCTTATGAACTTCCGTGACGAATTTAAACTCCTCCTCCGCGCCCGCTACTCGCTGATTTATGTTCCCACCTACGAAGAAGAACGGGTAGAAGCAGCTATCCGTGAAGAAGCTACAAACCAAGGAAATCGCCCTGTTTATACCTGGGATTTTGTCGATGGTTATCAAGGAAACCCTAATGATGCGGGATTTGGAAGGCGCAACCCCTTACAAGCGTTGGAATTTATCGAAAAATTACCTGCTACTGCACCAGCGGTCTTAATTCTCCGCGATTATCACCGCTTTTTAGATGATGTGGCCATTTCTCGCAAACTCCGCAACTTAGCCAGACTGCTAAAATCTCAACCGAAAAATATTGTTTTATTATCGCCACGGATCGCTATTCCTGACGATTTAATGGAGGTGTTGACGGTGGTTGAGTTTCCTTTACCAGCCGCACCGGAAATTAAAACCGAGGTAGAACGGTTATTACAAACCACTGGTAACTCTCCATCTGGTAAATTTCTTGATGACTTGGTGCATTCTTGTCAAGGATTATCAATGGAACGGATACGCCGAGTTTTAGCCAGGGCGATTGCATCCCATGGAGAATTACAACTAGAGGATGTTGATTTAGTTTTGGAGGAAAAACGCCAAACTATCCGCCAAACCCAAATCCTGGACTTTTACCCCGCCATTGAGCAGATTTCTGATATAGGAGGACTCGATAACCTCAAAGATTGGCTGATTCGTCGGGGTGGTTCATTGACAGAACGAGCGCGACAGTACGGATTACCGCACCCCCGTGGTTTAATGTTGGTGGGGATTCAAGGAACTGGTAAATCTTTAACAGCCAAAGCTATCGCACATCATTGGCATTTACCCCTGTTACGCTTAGATGTAGGGCGGTTATTTGGCGGTTTAGTGGGTGAATCGGAATCCCGCACCAGGCAAATGATTCAAGTCGCAGAAGCCCTTGCACCCTGTGTATTATGGATTGATGAAATTGATAAAGCCTTTTCTGGGTTAGGTAGTAAAGGTGATGCGGGAACAACTAGCCGGGTATTTGGAACATTTATCACCTGGTTAGCAGAAAAAACTTCCCCTGTATTTGTCGTTGCTACCGCTAATGATATCCAAGCCTTACCCCCGGAAATGTTGCGGAAAGGGCGTTTTGATGAAATTTTCTTTGTTGGTTTACCTACTCAAGAAGAGAGAAAAGCAATTTTTAAGGTCCATTTATCCCGATTGCGTCCCCATAACTTGAACAGCTATGAAATTGACAGATTAGCTTACGAAACACCTGATTTTTCGGGCGCTGAAATTGAGCAAACATTAACTGAAGCGATGCACATTGGGTTTAGCCAAAATCGTGACTTTACGACCGATGATATTTTAGAAGCCGCTAGTCAAATCATACCTTTAGCGCGAACTGCGGTAGAACAAATTCAGAAGCTGCAAGAATGGGCTGCTGCAGGAAGAGCGCGTTTAGCTTCAAAGCATAGTCCTTTGAGTGAACGTATTCAACGTCAAATGTAATAATATTTTAGTCAAAATTACTTGATCAATAGTTCATGGTTTAATGATGCTTTACTATGGACTATTGATTAAAACAGGGATTGGGGATAATCACCTTCTAGCTGTTGCCTCTTGCCTCTTCCCAATTACCACTAACTAAAGGATATAAATATGCTTTCTAGCTTGCTTAAACTTATACTAGGGTTTCTATTAGCGACCGCAGTTTTATTAGGTAGTGGACTAACAATAGCTCTTTATTTTGTCAATCGTACTGCCATAGCCCCTGCAAGACCTACATTTGCTAACGATAATCCCCAAACCAAACCAGACAAACCAAAAGTCACTCAGGTAAAAGCCACATCCATACCCAAACCTACTCCCAGTTCCACTCCCAGTCCTACTCCCACTCTAAGTGAATCACCTGATTCATTACCACCAGGAGCTTACCAAGGCATTGTAACTTGGTCACAAGGCTTGAGTATGCGAGATCAACCAACCCTGGATGCTCAAAGTGTAGGTGGGGTTGCTGCTAATCAAAAGGTGATTATTTTAGAAGAAAGCCCAGATAAGAATTGGCAGAAAATTCGTATTGAAGGTACTGATAAAGAAGGTTGGGTAAAAGCAGGTAATAGTAAACGAGTTGATTGACACTCTTTTGTCTAAAGGCTAGAACCGCAAAGCGAAAGTCAAATGCTCTAGTCAAAAATCTTTCTTATGGAATAGGTTTTTCCTAACTCCTATTCTTTGATTCATGCAAGTAAATATGAGTCTTTGAGTCTATGGGGTTGATATGCTGTCAACATTCTTGTAGCTTCTTCCGCAGAGAGGGGGTGACTAAAAAAATACCCTTGCATAATTTCACATTGCAGAATTCGCAGTGCATTTAGTTGTTCTTGAGTTTCGACTCCTTCAGCAACTACTGATAAATTAAGTCCATGTGCCAAGGAAATAATCGCTGTTGTAATCGCTGTCTGATGATCCTTATTAGCTAAATCCTGCACAAAAGACTGATCTATTTTTAAGGCGTGAATAGAAAAATCTTTTAAATAACTTAGAGAAGAATATCCTGTACCAAAATCATCTATTGATATAGTAACTCCCATTTCATCTAATTGTCTTAAAATTTTTTGAGTCAATTCCACATCTTGCATAGCTACAGTTTCAGTAATTTCTAACTCTAAATACCTGTGGGCTAATTTAGTTTCGCATAATACCTGTTCTACTATACCAACTAAGTTAGGTTGCTGAAATTGTCTGCCTGAAAAATTCACAGCCACTGATAGAGATGATAAGTTTAGTGTCTGTTGCCAGGCTTTGTTTTGTAAACAAGCAGTTTTTAAGACCCATTCAGAAATTGGGAGAATTAATCCAGTTTCTTCCGCAATAGGAATAAAAGTAGCTGGTGGAATTAAACCTAGTTCTGGATGTTGCCAACGTAGTAGAGCTTCCATTTTGGTAATTTCACCTGTAGAACTATTTACTTGCGGTTGATAGTAAACTTTAAATTCCTGGCGTTCTAAGGCATTGTATAAGCTATTTTCTAAAATGAACAATTCTGTAGCTTGGGAATTGATAGCTGCTTGATACACTTTATAGTTATTACGTCCTTGTAATTTGACAAAAGATAATGCTGCTTCAGCATTTTTAATTAATGTTTCTCCGTCTTCTCCGTGTTGGGGATACAAAGCAATTCCAATACTGGGACTAATGTTTAAGTGATAATTATCTATCTTAAATCCTTGTTTAAATGCTGCGAATATGCGCTCTTGAATCAGATCAATGTTATACATCTCACTAATTTCTGGTAGTAGAATAATGAACTCATCCCCTCCCCACCGCGCAACTATATCATCTGAACGCAGAGATTTCTTGATACATTGGGCAACCATTTGTAACAATTTATCACCAATACCATGACCTAAACTATCGTTAATTTTTTTGAAGCGGTCTAAGTCTAAAAAACATACACCCAAGCTATGATTATGACTAACTTTTGTCAAAGCATCAATCAGTAAGTTTTTAAGTAATAGTCTATTTGGCAAATTAGTTAAAATATCATGTAAAGATTCATAATTAATTATATTTGAAGCTAACTTTTCGGCAGTAATATCGCGAAAAATCCAAACTTGACCAATATTTTTTTTATACTTATATTGCTGCTGATAAAAAGGATTAAATATTCGTCCATCTTTAAAAAGAATGTTCTCACCAATATGAATATCTGGATTCTCATCTAATTCTCTAAGAATTGATAAATAATGTCTAGGATTGTCTAATTTTTTGATGGCAGTTCTCAATGCTTGTTTATAATTACCTGATGTGATCATTAATGCAGGTATATCCCACATTTCCAAGAATTTCTTATTAAATCCTACAATTTTATCTAGGCTATCTACTATTAAAATAGCATCTGTAGCAGATTCTAAAGTCGCTTTTTGCAAAAGCAGTAGTTTTTGCAATTCAGGTTGTATACGTTGGCATTCAGATATTTCTTTATCCAATTTTATTGACAAATATCCTTCTGATTCTGTGAAATTTAAATTATTATTCTGTTGCTTTTTTGGTTGGTTCTCACTAAACTTAGTCACAAAGAAATTAAAAAGAGATAAAGAAATCAGTTGAATCCCTACGCCGGTGATTACCCCAATCATGAAAATTATCATATTATTCTTGCTCTAGTAGAGTGCTGCTGATGTTCGTCTTTTTATATTTGTGATTTTGCATAATGAATTAATCCACGTTCATATCCTGATCTAGTTTAAAACCAAAACTTTCTGAACTGTAAACCTTTTCAGATAAATAAAGGTAGCTTAAGGGCTTGTCTTAAGTATTATCACTAATAAACATTAGAAATGTCAAGATATTAATAGTCAGGATATTAATAAGCTACTATACCGAATACTTGTAATCAATAAAGGATATATTTAGATATAATCTAGAAGTTACGCAGTGATAACAAAAAATCTACCACTTAATAGTTAAAGGGTTCACTTGGGATTGCGTATATTGGCGCATCAAATAAATAATGGTCAATTATATAAAGATTTAATTAAGTAAGGCTATAACTAATTAGCAATTAAATTGATAGATATATATGTGAACCTTGTTGAGTTTTGTTAACCTCTATCCGCGCTTGGAAGGCTTCTTTGAGGTGGGGAATATGAGTTACTGTAAGTATACAGGCGAAATCACTAGCGATCGCATTAATCGCCGCAATCAAGCGATCACACCCTTCATTATCCTGAGTCCCAAAGCCTTCATCTACAATTAACAGTTGTAAGGCTGCTCCCGCACGTTGAGCTAATAATTTCGCTAAGGCCAAGCGAATCGCAAAATTAATTCTAAACGCTTCGCCCCCAGAATAAGTTTCATAGGCTCGCGTTCCCCTCCCATCAGCAATTAAGATATCTAAAGTATCGATCAACTTAGTATGTTTCCTAGTTGATTTTCCACTACGTCCCGCTTTCACAGTAACGAATTGTACGTGTAGTTGATTAGCACTCAACCGTGAAAGTAGTTGATTTGTCTCAGCTTCTAGTTGTGGTAACACATTTTCAATCATCAACGCTTGGATACCATTTTTACCAAAAGCTTGCGTTAATTCGTGATAAACACGATGTTGCTGCTGACAATATTTTAATTGTTCCTGTTCTTGCACATACTGAGTCTGCAACGTTTGTAATTGATGTAATAGTTGTTCTACACGCCCCAAATTAGCTATTTTCTCGTCAAGTTCCCTTCTGCGAATCGCTATTTGCTGTTCTAAAGCATTAATTTGCTCCGTCGGGTTCGCTGTAGCTTTTAATTGCTCTACAATGCTGTCAATTTGAGTAGCAAATCTTTGCTGATCTGCTAATCTACTCTTGTAAGAACTTGCCAAATCTTCTAATCTTGTCTCAAGTTGAGGATACTTTTGTTGAGCCGACAAAAACTGTTGATAACGCAACTGCCAAGATTGTGACTCACGTACAGCTTGACGCAACTTATTGTGTTGTTCAGAACTGTAGTTAAGCTCTTTAATTTCCTGAGTTAAAGCTTCTATTTGTTTAGCTGTATCAGAATCTGTTTGTTCTAACTGAATTTTGAGCTTAAATTCGTCAATAGTAGCTTGTAATTTTGGTTTTCTGGCTGCTAATTGAGCCTGTTTTTTAGTAGCATCTTTAATTTGTGCTTGTTTAATTTCTGCCCATCGCCAACGCTCTACTTCACTTCTAGCTAAAGTATGGTCTTGTTCATTATAATTCAACTGTTGCAGATATTGCTCTAATTGCTGGAGTTCTACTTGTTTATCAGGAGCATAATCTCCTTGCAAAGAACTTTCTAAATGTTCTCTTTCCAGAGCAATTTGTTGTAACTGCTCTTGAACATCTGTAGTTGCTTGTAATTTTGCAGCTAATTGTCCCCTTTGTTCACGCAAAGCATCATAACCAGCTAATTGCTGAGAAATTTCTCGATATTCTTGTCTAAGTACCTGAATTTCTCTGTCAGAAACCGCCATTTGTTCCCGCACTACCCAAAATTGTCCTTGGGTATCTTCATACTCTAGTTGGGTTTTTTGTATAACCCGACTCCAGTGATGCTCATCTAGATGACGTTCACACAAAGGACACAAAGCATTAGGACTTTGGAGTACTTGTAATTTCTGCTCTAGTTCTCCCAGTAATTTCTCGTAATCTCGTTGGTGTACTTGTAAACGTTCGATAAAGTGCCTGCGTTCCTGTCCTTTTTCCTGCACCCGCTGTAAATACACCCGTTTTTTCTCCAGTTCTTCAATTTGTATACCCACATCTAGCGCCGCTTGTTGTAGTTGTGGTTGACGACGATATTGACTTTGGAGTTGGGTTTCTGTAGCTTGCAGTTGTTCCAGCCGCGCTACTAAACTAGCACGAGTGCGATCTAATTGATTCTGTAAACTTAACCGTTGTTGTAATAAAGGATTCACTTGCATTTGCAACTGATCGAAATAATTAAGATGCTTACGAGCCGAAGCTAATTGAGCTAAAGCAGTTTCTACTTCCGAAGATTTAGTGAGAGTTTGTTGAATTTCTTGCTCTTGTTGTTCTAAACCTTCTAATTGAGCTTGAGCTTGTTGAAATCGGTATTCAATTGTTTGGACTTGTTTAGTAAGCTCTTGTTGTTGTTGTTGTCGGAAGCTGGTAGCGCGGGTATGTTGTTCAGATTTAACAGCAAAAGCCTCTTCTTGGGATTGTAGACTCTGATATTGAGCGTATCCGGCGATAATTTCGGCAGCTTGATTTAAAATGACTTTTAAATCTGCTAATTGGGATTTAACAGCTAATTGTTCTTCATGCAAGCGATCACAATCTTGGCTAAGATTTTGATATTGTTGCCAGACAAAATTCAGTTGTTGTTCCCAGTTTTGGCGTTTATGTTCGACAACTTGCAAACTTTGCAATTGAATATTATCAAGAGCTTGCTGCTGTTGAAGACTATTAAGTTGAGATTCTAACTCCACTCTTTGCGCTTTTGTTGTTTCCTGTTGTTGGAGTTGAACTTTGATATTATCCAAAGAACGCTCTAACTCTTCCGCCCTTCCTTTATAAAGTTTAGAACTGTCCTTAGCTCTTTCTTCCAATACATCATATTGATCGAGTTTTAACAACTCCGCTAAAATTTCCTTCCGTTCAGTAGGACGTTTGAGCATGAATTCATCTGCTCGTCCTTGACGTAAGTAAGCAGAATTAATAAAGGTTTCGTAATCGAGCTTGATATGTTGTATAATCACATCCTGCGTTGCTCGCATCCCTTTGCGAGTTAGGGGACGAAAACCGGCAGGAGTTTCAATTTGAAATTCCAGGATGCTAGTGGCACCCCGTGCGCGAGTACGAATTACGCGATAAGTTTGTTGGTTATTGTAGAAAGTAAAATCAACTCTGACTTCTTTTGCGCCAGAATAGATAACATCATCTTCAACAGTGGCACGGCTTTGACCCCAAATAGACCAAGTGATAGCTTCCAGAAGGGAAGATTTACCTGCACCATTAGAACCACAAATACAAGCCGTATGCAAACCGCCAAAATCTAAAGTTGCATCACGGTAACTAAGGAAGTTTTTAAGGATAAGTTGAACTGGGATCATTCAGGCTATAGCGCCATATCTACAATTTTGATAATTAGCAGTACAGATGCACTTCTTGTTAGTTTAGCTGTCTGAATATCACGTTTCTAGTCTTGAAGACATTCATTTTACAAAAATTTACAATTCAGCAGCAATTTTTTTACTATTTTTTTACTATTTGATGGTTCCAGTAGAAATCAATCAAAAAAACCTAGGTTAGCGGGACTTAAACAAAAGTTAAGACTAAAAAGAAAGGAGTATAATGGGATTTCGGTGTAGCTTTCACGTTAAAAGAAGCTGATGAAAGAAACTACTGCCGCAGCAATGGCACCATGGTTTGAAAGATAGTGTCATTTGATGATGTATTTACTGATCAAGGGGAAAAAAGAGAGTTTAGACATGATTTAGGGGGATGATTGGGTAAAAGTGAGAGAAAAAACCTATTTGAAATGGCAGAGAATGCCCTAGGGGTGACCTACCACCCATTACACCACGTTTCAACTGAAGCACCTTGGTCCAGTTCCCAAGTCAATGACCGTCGGTTAGAGATTATGAACAAGTGTAGTCAGAGGAGAATCACCAGAGGATTTAGCTTAATAATTGATGATTCTGTCCATAGAAAAAGCGGGAATTTTAGGGATGGAGTAGGAAGAAAATATATTGGAGAAATTGGGAAAGGGGATAATGGAATAGTAGTAGTAACAACACATCTATATGGCAGTAAAAGCTTACCATTACATATAGAATTATATCACCACGGTGATTCTTTACCCAAAGGGAAACAAGACCCTCTAGTTGAGAATAAACCTGAGTTAGGAATTAAATTAATAGATCTGACCTTGAGCCGTGCTTATCACTAGGAATAGTAATTATAGATGCTGGATATGGCCACAATACATCTTCCTTATTAAGGATAGAAAATCGCCATTGAAAGTATTGAAGAGGATTAGCTAAAAATCCCAAAGTCCTTGCTAGTGAGTGACCAAGAGGATAATCCACAAATAATTAGGTTAGATGAATCAGCACAAAGTTTACCCCAAGAGGCTTTTACAGACATTCAACTGGAGTTAGATAAAACCAAAACATTATGGGTAGTAACTAAAGAAGTAGAAATATCAGCCTTAACTGGAAGGGGGAATATTGCTATAGTCATCAAGGCTTCTACTTTCTCTCAAGCAACTGATATGGACTACCTTATTACTCATATTTCTTCATCAATTGTCACACCCCAATGTATAGTTGATACATATTCTCAAAGAAATTGGGTATAAGTTGTTTACAGGGAAGCCAAGGGATGGTTAGGACTCAACGAATATCAAGTTGGAGATAACAGCAGTTGACTGCGCCATTTT
>ERZ1034377.24-NODE-24-length-64803-cov-72.146155_pt1 | contig 64803 bp, 54 predicted proteins | sample MGYA00520584_ERZ1034377 | MGnify/ENA primary metagenome ERZ1034377 (study PRJEB33736, sample SAMEA104288464) | Azolla filiculoides | biome: Urban; feature: water surface; material: ditch water | place: Netherlands | collected 2014 ... | reverse complement strand
GGTAATGGGTAATGGGTAATGGGTAATGGGTAATGGGTAATGGGTAATGGGTAATGGGTAATGGGTAATGGGTAATGGGTAATGGGTAGGAAATTTCTGCCAATTACCAATTACCAATCATAAGTAGAAACTAAGAATATGACACTAACCGTTCGTGTAGTTTCCCCAGATAAAACTGTGTGGGATGCTCAAGCTGATGAAGTAATTCTTCCCAGCACAACTGGTCAGTTGGGTATCCTGACTGGACACGCACCAATGTTATCTGCCTTAGATACAGGTGTAATGCGTGTTCGTGCTACCAAAAATTCCAATTGGCAAGCGATCGCACTTCTAGGTGGTTTTGCAGAAGTTGAAGAAGATGAAGTTACCATTCTTGTTAATGGTGCTGAATATGGCGATGCTATTAATTTAGAAGAAGCCCGTCAGGCTTACAACGAATCACAAACCAAGTTGAACCAAGTTGCCGCAGGGGATAGACAAGCTCAAATCCAAGCAAATCAAGCCTTTAAACGCGCCCGTGCCCGTTTTCAAGCTGCTGGTGGTATGGTTTAAACCTGTATTGGTAATTTAATCATTTCATTTAATATTGCATGGTGGTTATAACCATCATGCAAATTTTTATGGTTTTTTAACCAGGGGTTTCATAAAAAACCTCACGGGAGTGTAACCTGTCTGTTCGGTAGCATCCTTTTAGATTCCCCTAGCCTAAAGGCTAGGGGAGAATCAAATCAGGCGATTGTATTTCTGCTGCTGCAAGTCCAACAGCTGACGCTAACAACTGGACAAGATATACAACTTCTACTTGATTTTGGAACAAGACTCCGTATACCTTAATATTCTGGAATCCTATTGCCTCTTGCCTTTTGCCCCCTGTCTAAGCAAGTAACTATGCCTTACGCCAAGAAAGCTATTAGGAATCAAACCGGATTCCTATATTACTCCTATTTGTTGTTGAGTTAACTATTTTTTCCAGTAGTAGAAAGTCCTTCAACTATTAATGAAGGAGTATAACAAGCACCATTCCAATCTGCATCTCCACCCAGTTTGACTATTTGTTTAAGGGCTGTGTAAACATTACCAACCACCATTGTATCTTTAACTCTGCCAATTATTTGCCCTTTTTTTACCCGATAGCCCAAATCAATGTTGATGGAAAAGTCACCAGAAATTCCGCCACTTTCTCCTAATATTTGATCCACGATTAAACCATCATCCATATCTTGAATTAATTCTTGTAAGGATGCGGTACCCGGTTGGATGAGGAAGTTAAATAAACCAGGGGTCGGATAACTACCCAAACCAGGACGAAAACCATTCCCTGTGCTACCAATTCCTAATTGTTGTCCGGTGGTGTGATCGCTATAAAAATTCCGTAAAATCCCGTTTTTAACAAATATCAAAGATTTTGTAGGATTGCCTTCATCATCAAAAGGACAACTATAAGGCCCAGCTTCAGGATCTTGGTAAAGAGTGAGAGTGGGTACAACAATTGGTTTACCTAACCTTTCTGCCCAAGGAGAAGCTTTTTCTAAGACTTGCTTACCATTTAAAGCAGCTTGTACAGTTCCCCACAGCATATCTGCCGCTTTGGAAGTGAATAAAACTGGAAGACGACCGCTAGGAGTATAAACGTTTTCTTGCGCCCAATTTAATCGCTGTAAAATTTGATGAGCGACTTTATCGGGGTTGAGTTCACCACGTTGAGTTTGTCCATCAGCAACGCTTAAAAAATCATCACCTCTAACCCATTCTGCGGACATATAGCAACTGAGAGTAGTATCACTATAGTGACAATCTAAACCTTTGCTGTTGATTAACCTGGTATTTTCAACATCACATTCCCAGTCGCTATTACAGAGAACATCAGGATAGATATCACGAATCAGAGCGATCGCTTCTTTACCCCAGTTAATCAACATATCCACTGGTACAGCTTCCCCCAAATCTGGGTAAAATTCCAGAGATTTACTGACTAATTCTACTGATTCAGGTTGATTTAATTGACTCAAATCGAGCGAGCGCTCTACCATCACCTGGGGATCTACAGAACCGTAAGCCACAGTCAGTCCGGGACGACCGTTTCTCCATAGCCGCAGTGCAGTACCTTCAGATTGACTAGTTTCTAGTTGTTTAAGGCGGTTAGCCTCAAAAAACACTGGACGAGAAAGCGATCGGGACTGATACACTTCCGCAGCCTCTGCGCCAGATTTTAAGGCAAGTTCTAGCAGATCTTCCGCTAGTGTATCTTGTGACAAATTTGCAGAACCCATTTTCCTTGATGAATTGTGGATTTTGGATTGTAAAGCCTAGATAGACGCTGATCATTATCCCATCAGCTTGCCTCAACAGTTGTAAATTTCATGGAATTGGGCATGGGGCATAGGGTAATTGGTAAAACTCTTCACCCCATCATCCTAATCCCCAGTCCCCAATCCCTACAGACTCACCTCTTGTAACAGCCAAAAACCAGAAAAAGATTGAACTTGAGGATCAGACTGTACACCGATAAAATGTACTCCATTGGCTTTTTGCTTCGTTTCTTCAAAGCCTTGAGCTTCTTTGAGAAGTTGGGGAGTGCGGATATTTGCCAAGACCCAGCTTTCTGTTGCACCGGTTTCTAAAATTAATCTGTCACCTTGACTAGTATCAAATCGCAAATAAGCCATTTCTAAACCAGACATCCATCCAGCAATAGGTAAAGCCCTAGGTGAAAAAATCAAAATGCCAGGAATGCGAATTTCTGGTGATAATTGCGCCAATTCTAGGGGAAAAGCTTCACCAAAGGCAATTTCCCAATCTGGCATATCCACAAAATCCTTGGCTTCTAAAGTCACAAATGCCCATTGTTTGCCTTCCAAAGCATCTGGTAACCGCTGCGGTAAAGGTCTATCTAAACGGACTGAAGGATTAGCCTCCCCTTGATATCCTAGTTCTTGAGGATAAACTTCCTCCATACGTTGCTGTAGCCATTGGTTGAGAACCAATGCCCGCCGACTAGGTAAAGCGGGAATACCCGCATCCTGACAAGCTTTGGTAATCATATTATTCATTTGACGACGGAAAAAGCGGATTTTGATTGGCGCTTCCCCGGCTTTATTTATCGCTTCCTCCAAGGCTGTCCGCAACCAAACCGAATTTACTTGAGTACTAGGGCAATATTGAGCATAGCGAAACAAGGAATCAGTTTTCGTGCGGACATCCACAGGACTTTCACACACTAAGATTTCCCAAACTTTTTTTTGATTTGCGTCCAAAATCGGACGGGAGTAAAAATCGAGTTCCCAAATACTGCCCATGTTATGCGGTGAAATCTGGCGAGTTGATGTTTTGTTATGTTTTTACTCTACCAGTTCACTGCTTATCTGTTTAAACAGTCCTTTAACTTTTGAGCCAAAACCAAAACATGAGGTTCAGACATGATACTATCGTGATTCCCTGATATATCATGAATTTCCACGGACGCAGTTGCTAACTCCTCCCATTTTTCCATATGACGAGCATATTCTTCCATGTGATCAATTGCTCGAAAAAAGATTATTTTACCTGGATAAACTTGAGGACAATAACTTCTATAGGCACGAACGATCGCATCTCTAACTGCTAAATTGCTGAGGGCATGAGGTAAAGGTAGATTCCTCTTCACATAAAATTGATAGAGATTATCCTTAATCATATCCTGAATGCGTCGATTAATCTTTTCCCAAATCGCAATGATCTGCTGTTTAAATGTTAAATGACCAAAATAGCTGCGATTACGCTTAATCATATCCATTATAGATGAATAAGTACGAGACACTGTTTTTATTGAAAAATAAGGATTTAAAACTGTATTGTCTGTAGGTATCATTTGTAGAGGATAGGCATCGAAAATAGTTAGTAATTTAACACTCTCTCCTTGAGCATGAAGTTGTTGCGCCATTTCATAAGCTATCATACCTCCTGCACACCATCCTCCTAATAAATATGGTCCATGAAGCTGAATAGTCTGTATTTCTTGAATATAGTGAGAAGCCATATCTTCAATACAAGTATGAGGAGAACTTTTCCCATCTAATCCTTGTGCTTGTAAACCATAAACTGGTTGATCAGCATCTAGTTTAGATAACAAATTCAAGCTGTGTATCAAACCTCCTGATGCCGTATGAATATAGAAGAAAGGTGGTTTTGATCCTTTGGTTTGAATAGGAACTAACGAAGACCACAAGGTTGAGCATCCTTCTTGTCTAAGGACATTAGCTAGTTGCCTAATTGTAGGACATTGGAAAAGATAAGTGAGAGGAATATTTTTGCCAAATGTCTTGTGAATTTGAGCAAACAGGGTTACAGCTAGTAATGAATGACCTCCCAAATCGAAAAAATTATCACTTAATCCTATGGGTTGAATACCTAAGACATTCTCCCAAATCTTAATAAGTTGCAGTTCTAAATTATCGGCAGGTTGGAGATTTCCTTCTGATTCCAAATTTCTAAAATCGGGAATAGGAAGGTTATAATAGTCTATTTTTCCATTAGCAGTTAAAGGAAAAGATTCTAATACCACAAATGCAGCAGGAATCATATAATCAGGTAGCTGCTGTTTTAGGTATTTACGTATTTTATGCGATATTTCTAATGGAGAATTTTGATCATAAGTGGGGATAATATACGCAATTAATCTTTCTTTGCCAGGAATATCTTCTCTTGTGATAACTTTAGTTTCCCTCAGAGATGGATGTTGGTTTAATACTGCTTCTATTTCTCCTAATTCAATTCTGAAGCCGCGTATTTTCACTTGGTCATCAATTCTACCCAAGAATTCTAAATTACCATCAGATAAATAACGTGCTAAATCACCTGTTTTGTACAGTTTGGCATCAGGTTCATTACTGAATAGATTAGGAATAAACCTTTCAGCAGTGAGTTCTGATCTATTAATATAACCTCTAGCTACACTATCACCACCAACGTAAATTTCCCCTGAAACACCCAAGGGGACAGGTTGGCGATATTGATCGAGTACATAAATTTGTGTATTGACTAAGGGACGACCCAAAAGAACCGTATTTGATAACGCTTCAGTAGAGGCCGAGCCTAAAGGATAAGTGAGTACACCAACAGTAGTTTCTGTAGGTCCGTAGTGGTTAAAAATTTGGCATTTTGGCGCTAGTTTATTGACTCGTTTAATCAACTCCCAACTAGCAGCTTCACCACCCAGAATTAGACGTTGACGAGGCAAAAGTTTTTCCGGCTCAGAACCTGTTAATAAAGAAGATAGGTGTGAAGGGACTATTTTTAAGCAATCTAGAAAATAGGACTGATTATATTTAGTAAATGCCACTGGGTCAGTAGCAACTTCCTCAGCAATGATGTGTAGACATCCACCTATACACAATGCTGAGAAGATCATCGTGTTTCCCAAATCTGTGAAAAATGGAGAAACAGTAGCAAAATTTGCAGCAGTTGGTAAATCTAATCTATCTAAAATCCCCTTCACATAATTGAGCAGTTGTCCGTGTTCTACTCCCACTCCCTTGGGCTTACCTGTAGAACCAGAAGTATAAATCACATAAGCTAAGTTTTTACAATGTGGAGATTTCAAAGTATTCCCTGAAAGTAAATCTTGGATGTCTTCATCAAGAGAACCTACTACGAGCTTATTTTCAGCAACTAATGGCAGTTGATTAATTTTTGCTAACAGGTGTTTTTGTGTTAATAATACCCCTACTTTAGCATCATCAAGCATACGGTAAATACGCTCTGTGGGATAGTTAATATCTAAAGGTACATAAGCTCCACCTGCTTTCAAAATCCCTAAGAGTCCTATCACCATTTCTATAGAGCGTTCTGTATATATACCAACTAAAACCTCGGGTTGTACTCCCAATGTTTGCAAATAATTTGCTAATTGATTCGCACGTTGATTGAGTTTTCCATAAGTTATTTGTTGATTTTTAAACACCACAGCAACCGCATCTGGTGTTTTTTCAGCTTGTTCTGCAAACAAATGATGAATGCACTTATCGTGAGGATAATCTTTTTGAGTCTGATTCCATTCAACTAATAATTGATGTCTTTCTTGTTCTGTAATTAGAGGCAATTGCCAAATTTTTTGATTAGAATCAGTCAATATCCCAGATAATAACATCTGGAAATGTTCTATCATGCGTTCTATGGTAGAAGTATCAAACAAATGCGTATTATATTGCCACTCACCAATTAGCTGTCCATTTTCTTCCGTCAACGACACAGTAAGATCAAATTTTGCAGTTTGCACTGCTGGTTCTAAAGTTGTTACAGTTAAATCTGGTAACTGCAATTCTCCCATGAGTGAATTTTGCAAAGTAAACATCACCTGAAATACAGGAGTATGACTTAAATCGCGTTCCGGTCCCAATACCTCAACTAACTGCTCAAAGGGTAGATCTTGATGGGTATATGCTTCTAAACATACCCGTCGGACTCGACTTAGTAATTCGTTAAAACTGGGATTATTACCTAAATCAGTTCGCAATGCTAAAGTATTCACAAAAAATCCCATTAATCCTTCAAGTTCTCTCCGGTTACGTCCCGCAATGGGAGTTCCCACTATCACATCTTCTTGTCCACTGTAGCGACAAAGTAATACTTTGAAAGTTGTCAATAAAACCATGTATAAAGTCACTCCCTCTTCTTGGTACAGTGACTTAAGACTTGCAGTTAATTCTTTTGAGAATATAAAGGATTTTGTTGCCCCAATATAAGTTTGAATTCGTGGACGGGGGCGATCTATGGGTAATTTTAATATAGGTAAAATCCCACCTAATTGTTGTTGCCAGTAAACAAGTTGAGACTCTAAAAATTTCCTAGTCAGCCACTGTCTTTGCCACAGAATAAAGTCTGCATACTGAATATATAGTTGTGGTAATGCAGAGGTCAAACCCTGGCAATAAGATGTATAAATTGCTTTCAATTCCGCAAATAATACCCCAAATGACCAGCCATCAAAAATAATGTGATGAATATTAAATATCAGTAGATATTCCTCTGCACTCAATCGCAATAGTTTGACGCGCACTAGGCGATCTTCTGCTAGATTAAATGGTGTTTCTGCTTCTTGTTGTGAGATTTTTGCCGCTTCTATATCTCGTTGTTCATCAGGTAGTAATTGTAAGTCGGTGATAGGTAAATCCCAGTTAATATTTTTGGTAATAACCTGTATTGGTTGTCCGTCTGTTGAAATAAAATTCGTTCGCAGAATTTCATGCCGCTTTATAATTACTGCTATGCTTCTTTCTAAAGCAGTAATATTGAGTAAACCCTGAAGCCGCAGAGTCAACGGCATAGTGTAAGCAGTGCTATTGGGTTCTAATTGTGCTAGAAACCAAAGGCGTTTTTGAGAAAAAGAAAGTGGTAAATTTTCTTTTCGCTGAATTGTTGGTTCAATTGGTGGTAATAATAAGGAATTATTTTCTCTTTCGGTAATACGGATCTGCTCATAAAGTTGTGAAACCGTAGGGTATTCAAATAGTAAGATTAGTGGTATTTCTTGGTTAAAGGTTTGTCTGAGCCGCGAAATGAGAAGTGTCGCCAGTAAGGAATGTCCACCTAATTCAAAGAAATTATCATCAATGCCAATATTTTCTACTTTGAGAACCTGACTCCAAATTTGCACAATGATTTCTTCTGTGGGAGTACGGGGGGCAACATAATTACTTTGAGCAGCCCAAAAATCGGGAGCAGGAAGAGCGCAATGGTTGATTTTGCCGTTAGTAGTTAATGGGAAAGTTTCCAACACCACAAAGGCAGCAGGAATCATGTAATCAGGTAGCTGCTGTTTTAGGTAGTTGCGTATTTGATACGGTATTTCTAATTGTAATGAAGTAAATTCTTGATTAAATTTTTTCTGTTTACTGGTCCCTGTTACCTCGGTGGAAAAGTTGGGAATAATATAGGCAACTAATCTTTGATCACCAGGTATATCTTCTCTAGTGATTATTCTTGCTGCTTTCACATTTGGATGTTGGTTTAATATTGCTTCTATTTCTCCTAATTCTATCCTAAAGCCGCGAATTTTAACTTGGCTATCAGTCCGTCCCAGGAACTGAATATTCCCATCTGGTAGATAGGAAGCTACATCCCCAGTTTTATACAATCTTGAATTATCAAAGGGACTAGGAACGAATTTTTCATCTGTTAATTCAGGTCGATTTAAATAACCACGTGCTAAACCTATTCCACCAATGTATAACTCTCCCGCAACACCGATAGGGACGCTATTTTTATGATGATCAAGAATATATATTCTACGGTTTGGTAAGGGACGACCAATAGGAATGTTGGTATAGGATTCTATTAGTTTGATGTTTTGAGGAATTGTAAAAGTGATTGCGGTTATGCTTGTTTCAGTTGGTCCATAAGCATTGATTAAACATATTCCTTTCATGGGACTGTTGTACCAGATTTTCAGTATTCCTGGTGGTAGTACTTCGCCTCCACAAATAACTAATCTAAGTTCATTGATATCAATAGCATAAGTGTTTTCATCTAGAGATTGCAACCATTGAGTCAAGTAAGCTATGGGAATGGCAATAACAGTCAAACTGTAATCAATTAATTTTCGGTGGAACTCCCAGGGAGTTAATGATTGTGCATCAACTAAGATTACTGTTGCTCCAACTGTGAGAGTTGGTAAAATTTGCTCTAAAGAGACATCAAAACTCAGAGAGACAGACTGTAAAATGCGATCGCTTGCATTCAATTGATAGTGTTCTACGATATTCTGACAATGATATGCGATCGCCTGATGTTCAATCAAAACCCCCTTCGGTGTTCCTGTTGAACCAGAGGTATAAATAACATAAGCCAGATTTTCCCCTGTTAGGCAACTTTGGAGATTATTTGTAGATTCTGTTGCAATCTTCTCCCAGTCTCCATCTAAATTCACAACTTGTAGAGAATTTATTAAAAACTTATCAGCTAACGATTCTTGAGTCAAAAGAATAGAAACTTGTGCATCCTCAATTATAAATCTGAGACGTTCTTGAGGATAAACCGGATCTAGGGGTACATAAACACCTCCCGCTTTGAGGATTGCTAACAAACCAATAATCCTTGCTAAGGATATTTCTAAACACAATCCTACCAATTTATCGGCATTGACTCCTAATTTCTGTAGATAATTTGCCAATTGATTTGCACGTTGATTGAGTTCTTGATAAGTTATTTTTTGCTCCTCAAATATTACCGCAATTGCATGTGGTGTTTTTTCTACCTGTTCTTCAAATAGTTTATGAGTCCACTTAGTTTGACTATAGTTTATTTTATTTTGATTCCATTCAAGTAATAATTGATGTTTTTCTGCTTCTGTTAATAAAGGCAATTGCCAAATATTTTGGTTAGAATCAGTCAATATACCAGATAATAAGATCTTAAAATGTTCACTCATTCTTTCTATCGTCGAATCATCAAATAAATCAGTATTATATTCCCATTCACCTATTAACTGTCCATTCCGTTCTTCCATTGATAAAGTCAGGTCGAATTTAGCAGTTTGTACTGCTGGTTTTAAAGGTGTTAACGTCAAATCTGGTAACTGTAATTCTCCCATTGGTTCATTCTGCAAAGCAAACATCACCTGAAATATAGGAGTATGACTTAAATTCCGTTCTCGTTGCAAAATTTCAACTAGTTGCTCAAATGGTACATCCTGATGGGTGTATGCTTCTAAACATATCCGTCGGACTCGACTTAGTAATTCGTTAAAACTGGGATTATTACCTAAATCAGTTCGCAATGCTAAAGTATTCACGAAAAATCCCATTAATCCTTCAATTTCTCTCCGGTTACGTCCCGCAATGGGAGTTCCCACTATCACATCTTCTTGTCCACTGTAGCGACAAAGTAATACTTTAAATGCTGTTAGTAAAGTCATGAACAAAGTTACAGCCTCTTTTTGAGCAAAGGATGTGATACTTGCAGTTAATTCTGGGTATAAGATGAAGGTTTTTATTGCTCCTTGGTAGCTCTGCACTCTGGGACGAAGACGGTCTGTAGGTAATTCTAATATAGGTAAATTTCCACCTAATTGCTGTTGCCAGTAATTTAGTTGCGATTCTAAAATCGCACCAGTAAGCCACTTTCTTTGCCATAAGCTAAAGTCTGCATACTGAATACTAAGTTTTGGTAATGGAGAAATCAAACCTTCATAATAAGCTGTATAAAGTACTTTTAATTCATCAAATAAGACTCCAAAAGACCAGCCATCAAAAATAATGTGATGAATATTAAATAACATTAGAAAATCTTCTGCACTCAGTTGCAACAGTTTGACAGAAAATAGAGAACCTTCAGCTAGATTAAAAGGTTTTTCTGCTTCTTCTTTAGTTATTTTTTGAGCTTCTATTTTGCGTTGCTTGTTAGTTAGAATTTGTAGATCAATGATGGGTAAATTGAACTCAATATTATTAGTAATAACCTGTGTTACTTGTCCATCTATAGCTACAAAATTTGTATGTAGGATTTCATGACGCTGTACAATTTCACCTATGCATTTTTTTAATGTACTAATATTAAGTTTACCTTTAATCTGAAAACTGTAGGATAAGTTATAAGCAGTGCTATCCGGTTGTAATTGATCTAAGAACCAAATACGCTGTTGAGCAAAAGATAGGGATAATTTTATTTGAGGGTTTCTGGTATCAATGGGTGATTCTAATACAGGATTATTGGTTTGTTCTGTATTACTGATTTGTTCCGATATTTGGGCAATAGTAGGATATTCAAACAATAAGAGTAGGGATAGTTCTAAACTTAAGGTTTGTCTAATACGAGAAATGACTTGTGTGGCTAATAATGAATGTCCTCCTAATTCAAAGAAGTTCTCATTCATACCTATAGTTTCTACTTTTAGTACCTGACTCCAAATCTGCGCGATTATTTCTTCTGTAGGAGTTCGAGGAGCAACATAATTACTTTGAGTAGCTAAAAAATTAACAGTAGGAAGAGCACGATGGTCAATTTTACCGTTAGGAGTTAAGGGGAAAGTATCTAACACCACAAAAGCAGAAGGAATCATATAATCTGGTAACTTCTCTTTGAGGTATTCACGTATTTTTTGAGATATTTCCCCTTGATTATTTTCCTGTAAGTTGGTAATAACATAGGCAACTAATCTTTTGTCCCCAGGGATATCTTCTCTACTGATAACTTTAGCTTCTCTCAAATTTGGATGTTGATTTAATAAAGCTTCAATTTCTCCTAATTCTATTCTGAAGCCGCGGATTTTTACTTGGTTATCAATACGTCCTAGATACTCAATATCTCCACTTGGTAAATAACGAGCTAAATCTCCTGTTTTGTAAAGACGAGCTTTTGCTTGATTGTTAAAAGGATGAGGAATAAACCTTTCAGCAGTTAACTCTAGGTTATTTAAATACCCACGCGCTAAACCTGCACCTCCTACATAAATTTCCCCAGCAACACCTACAGGGACTGGTTGGAGATGGGAATTTAATATGTAGAGTTGTAAATTGGGAATTGCACAACCAATAACTTTTGGTGAAGAATTGAGATCATCTATATTGATGGGACGATAGGTAACATGAACTGTTGTCTCTGTAATCCCGTACATATTTACTAATTGGGTAAACTTGTCTCGATGTTTATCAACCCAAGGTTTTAAACTTTGAATATCAAGAGCCTCTCCACCAAAAATAACGAAACGTAAGCTTAAATCACTGTGGTTATTTAAAGATGTTTCTAGTTGAATCAATTGCTTAAATGCTGAAGGTGTTTGATTGAGAATCGTAATTCCTTCTTGAGATAATAACTTATAAAATAATTCTGGTGAACGACTTACATAATAAGGAATAATAACCAGACGACCGCCATATAAAAGTGCACCCCAAATTTCCCATACGGAAAAGTCAAAAGCATAGGAGTGAAAGCAACTCCAAACATCATTATTGTTAAATTGAAACCATGGCTGTGTGGCTGCAAATAAACAGACGACGTTATGGTGCAGAATGATAACTCCTTTGGGCTTTCCTGTTGATCCAGATGTATAAATAATATAGGCTAAATTATCTGGTTCAACTGTTATTTCTGTGTGTTGTATGGGTATTTTAACAATATCTTCCCAATCGTTATCTAAACAAACTACTCTAGCTTGATTTCTAGGAAGTCTTTCAACTAGATGTTGTTGTGTTAGTATAATTGATAGTTGGGAATCTGAAAGTATGAAAGCTAAACGCTCTTTGGGATAGGCAATATCTAAAGGCACATAAGCACCACCTGCTTTGAGAATACCTAATATTCCCACAATCATTTCTATCGAGCGTTCTGTACAGATACCAACTAAAAACTCTGGTTGCACTCCCAATGATTGTAAATAATTTGCTAATTGATTTGCACGTTGATTGAGTTCTCTATAAGTAAGTTTCTCATTTTCAAACACTACCGCAACGGTATCTGGTGTTTTCGCTACCTGTTCTTCAAATAATTCATGAATGCACTTATCTTGGGGATAATCTGTCTGAGTTTGATTCCATTCTACTAATAGTTGATGTCTTTCCCACTCTGTGAGTAAAGGAATATTCGCAAGTGTTTGTTCAGGAAGAGCAATTATATTTGTTAATATAGTTTCCAAATGTCCTAGCATTCTATCTATGGCATCATCTGCAAATTGAGTTTGCTGATAGTTGATTCTTAGTAATAAATCTGACTCTGCATCAATAGATAAAATTAGAAGATATCTAGCCTCTTCAAGATGTTCTATGTTTTCATAATTTCCACATATTAGCAGCGTCTCAAATAAGGGAACTTCTGGGGGAATTTCACTCCATTGTTGGATTTGTAATAAGGGAGTAGATTTATATTCTCCCAAAAAATAGCATTGTGTCTGTAATTCTGTCAACCACGATAATACTGAAGCATCAGCTTCAACAGAAATTCGCATAGGTACAATGTTAAAATCCAGTTCCTTTATCATTGCGCCAAACAGAATATCTGTTTCTCTTGTATAGTGACTTAAAAGTATAGCAACTGCCCCTTGAATAAAAGTATAAAGAGTTAATTTATGGTTTTGAGCAAAAGTTATTAAATCCGAAGTTTTACTGCCTAAAAGGCGAACTTCTTTGGTTTGACGAGATGGGTGGGATAAGGAGTCAGGAGTCAGCATTGGTAATGTGATAGGGGCTGTAAAACCGCGCAAAAAAGCCCGCCAGAATTTTTCAGAACTTGAGTATGAATCTAGATAAATATCTTCTATTATTTTCATAATTAAGCTAGTTTTTAGTGAATCATTTTGTGTATATTTCCTGAATTGAGTATATCATATTTTTTATAAGTATTAAAATCCCCCCTTCAACTTTGGGTTGAAGGGGGGATTTTTTAGTTCAATTAGGAAGCCCCAAAATTGGTATTTCTAGCAAGTTATGGGTTTCCTCCGTAGGAAACATTATCTGCAAGACCAAGACTGTTATTGTAACCATCCAAGTTGCTATTAATCAAGTCACCAGAATCCAAGGGATAGAGGACATTTGTGTTGGATCTATAGGCGCTTAGTAAACTGGAGCCGCGGCCAAAACTAGTAGTCCAGACACTATTAGCAAGGTGAGGACTATTAACGCTACAGATACCCGTCATTTGGTAGATCGCACCATCACCTTTATTATCTCCATTCTCGTCTGGAGTTAAGGCTCGTAACCAATTGATGCCTTCGTTGATGTAATATCGTTCATCCTGATCAGTTGTATTGCCGGTATCAATGGGGTTGCCAGCAAGATAGTTCAACCAACCAGCAACTAGAGAATGACCAAGATCGTACCGCTTATCTGTGTTGGGGTGCAAGTTGGAATCAACAATTTGGCGTGCTTGATCGAGAGTATAGAAGATTGTGTTCTCACCTGCATCAGTTTTACCGTTGCGGTTGAAGTCACCAATGAGTAACCCTATGTCATAAGATCCGCTTACAGGATCAAGAACTTTTCCAGGCTGTTCAGAATTGGTATAAGGTGCGAACAGAAGATCACTGTCGGCGAAATTGGACTGTGTTTTTTGTGATGGTTCGTTGCCTTGGATACGATCCCAGAACTTCTGCCAGTCGCAATTTTCCCAGAAGTCAGGGGTAGGAACACCAGGAGCAGATGGGACAGTAGGAGTAGCAATTACGGTGTCAGTGTCGGTGGCGCTGTTATTGCTGGTATTGGTGTCAGTGAAACCAGTGGGAGCAGTTACTGTGGCAGTATTAGTCAGAGACACTGTTGCTAGTGCAACATATTTCTGAACATCTTTCTGAACATCTAAATACCAAATCTTGAATTTATCTTCTGTATCATCCGTCTTAGCGGCGATTACTAGAGTGTTACCCAGGTTTTGATTAGCATTGATATCTGCCCAGCGATTACTACTACTACCTAAGTTGATTTCAGTGAAGCCAAAGCTGTTGAGAATTGAGTCGCTTAAAGTTGTGATGGTATTGTTAAATTTAGCAATCCAGACAGACATATCACTGTCATTAACGACGTATTGCAAATAGGCTTGATTTACAACAACTGATTCAGAGAATTGGAACAGGACGTAGTTATCTCTGCCACCGACGTTATCAACGCGATCAGAACTAGTGGATTCGCTGCTATCGGTGACAGCTAAACCACCACTATAGCTACCAAGATAGGCATTATTCCAAGCTCCATTTGTACGATCTACACGGCTAAAGGCACGTGCTGTAACAGAAATACCATCCTTTTTGAATGTGACGGTATTGCCGTCTGTTCCATCTGTCGAACTACTGCCATTAAAGTCGAATGTGGTGAGACTGCCTGTAGAATTTGTGGAAACTGCGTTGGCAGCCACTATACCTGTCACCGTATAGGTGATGCTGCTACCCGCTGTCAGGGTTACGTAATCGTTGATAGACCCTCTACCACTAGTTTGATTATCAGTAGCTCCTCCGCTGGCCACACTTGTCCAAGTGACATTTGTCAGATTAGTTGGCATGATATCGCTCACCAAGGCATTGGTAGCAGTAATCAAACCATTATTTTGAGCCGCGATAGTGTAGGTTATCTGCTGTCCAGGAGTTACTATCGTCAAACCATCGGTTTTGGTAATCGACAAGTCATCGGTACTTTGATAAATACCTGCATCCACAGTAGTGTTGTTTTCACCAGAAGCAAGAGTAACAATCTGGGTTTGTCCCGTGCTGGTACTAGCATCAGAATCTACAGTATCATCAGTACCTAAGTTAGCTTGAGTGAACTGATATCCTGCAGGTAAATTCGAGAATCCGACTTGATATTGTTGACCAGGTGTTAGTCCATCAAAGTTGTAGCTGCCACTAGCATTAGTAGTTGTAGTCAGAGTAGTGTTGTCCCCAGTGGTACTAATTAGTCCATCAGTTCCCCCACTAGTCAGGGTAACAGTTACACCACTTACTCCTGCTTCAGTAGTATCTTGAATACCATTATTGTTGGCATCATTGAATACAAAGTTTCCTAATGAAGCTGTTTTATATAAGCCTGAATCAACTGTGGTGTCATTGTCTCCAGCAGATAGATTAACAACATCGGAGATGAGTCCATCGCTATCAACACTATCATCACTACTAGCATTAGCGGGACTTACACCGTTAATGCCTGTGGGTTGTACAAACTGGACTTTGTAATCTCCTGGTTGCAGATTGGTGAAGGAGTAGAGTCCATCACTGCCTGTAGTCGTAGTAGCGACGACGGTGCTATCTGCATTTAATAGTTTGACAGTGGCATTACTTATACCTAATTCCCCGTCATCTTGAATACCATTGGCGTTGTTATCCAACCACACTCTGTCACCTATACTGGCTGGTGTGAGTTCACCGAAATTATTACCAGTGCCATTTGTCCCTGATGTCAGGGTAATGCTGCTGATATTGTCGTTATTTAATGTTCCACCTTGAGTACCTACCGCATCTTTACCATCTAGGTAAGCACTAGGTTGGCTTTCTGTCAGGGTATATGTTCCAGGACGCAGGTTGTCTACTGTGTAGTTACCATTAGCATCTGTGGTGGTGGTGCGGCTGACTGTGTTTCCTGAAGCATCTGTACCTGTGAGGGTAATGGTTGTCCCAGCAATGCCTGTTTCATTTGCATCTCTGACACCGTTGTTGTTGGCATCTACGTATACGCTGCCAGAAAGGCTTGCAAGATTGAAAAATCCAGCATCAACTGTTTTGTTAATTTGTCCAGTAACTAAGGTAATGGGAGTTGAAGTAAAATTGTTGCTGGGGTTGGTGTTGGAATCTAGATATGTGTTATTACCTTGGAGATATGGACTGACTGTGTTAAAGCCATTCGGCAAGGTAAATTTCACCTGATAAAAGCCACTGGGGGCATTAGTGACACCAGCGGCATTAACGGTGATATTACATAAAAGTGGTCCAAACTGATACCAGCCCTTCTCAACTATTATTGTTGTCTTGGAGTTGTCTCCGGTCGTAGTAGTACCAATAACAGCACCGCTTTCATTGAGCAATGTGACTGTTGCTCCATCAATTCCTGATTCGTTAGCTTCCTGAATCCCATTCGCATTCAGGTCTTCCCAAACAAAATCTCCAATACCCGCTGTCTTAACTTCCAGTAAGATAGGCTGTAAATTCAAACCCTTAACAATGACACCAAAATCTTGTCCTGCTACAGGCACAAAGTCAGTACCATTGGTTACAGCCAGAGCAATGAGATCATTTGCCTTTTGATGGGTTGTGTCATAGGTCCCTAATGTACCACTGTCTGTAGTGTCTACCGGGTCGCCAAGGATTTTCCATATGGCTAACTGTACATCACCATACGTATAGTCAACATTATTGTAGCGGTATTTGTTATTGACTAAGTTGGCTGCTTCGGTAACGTTGTTCATCAGCCAGTTGATTCGCTGAAGTTTATCCAGGTAGGGATCGTGATCTGAGGCAACTGTCTGTAAATCTGTATAAAGGATATCAGTGGGTATGCTTCCATAGCTAGAATATACACTAGCGTTGTTAAAACTGCCTCCGTTCAGGTTAGTTGTAGCGTTAATACACCAAGCGTCATAACTTCCGTTGAGTAATCCACCGTTAGTGATGGTGACATTGACGTAGCTGGGTAAAATTGATTTTGTAGTTGTTGATGTATCTTGTTGATCACGTATGAGTATTTCGGTAGCTGTAGTTGGTAATGTGGAGTTGAATATTGAGAGAGTATTGTCTGCCATAATTTTTGTTTCCTTTTTATTAATTCCAACAGTGTTTTTGGTTAGTCTAGGAATTGTTTAGCTATTTATTGAACTGTGGTTTCTTTGTATAGCAAAGCTATTATTAACCTCCAGATGTTTGGTTTAATTAAGTGCAAATAAGTCTTAAAAACAAAGGTTAAAATCAAACTACCTCAATGGTGGTTCTAACAGCAGAAATAACTCATCCGTGTAATTAATATGTATTACACCACTAATAAAAAAAATGTAGTGATCTCTCCGCTAAGTAATTAGCACTATTTTTCAGCATTATTTGTGGACAAATAAAGAACGATAGTTTTTAATTTGTTGGTGATGAATTAACATTTCATACATAATAATATTACTGGTAATAAAATTACTAGTCTTTTTTCGTAAATTTTCAGTCAAAATATGTGTAAATTCCATGAAGATTGACTTTTCTCAAATCAGAGTAATTACTTAGTATGCTGCACCGGAGATAAAATAGCCATCCCTGATTTCTGAACAGCTAACTGTGTATAGGTTTTAAATTTTAACTACGTGACTTAGGCAACTGGCACAATCGCTCTTGGTAGGACCTAGATATGAACATTAAGCCGCTCAACCAAACCTAACGTTCCCGGAGCATCTCTGAAATAGATAGTGAAGAATCTCTGAGATAAGTAGGTAGACACAAATAAACATAAGTTTGTAACAAAATGTAAATTACTTGAAACCCTTGGGATTGCTTAATTCCCCTTTGCTGCATTCGCCATGACATCGTTATAAATTTTTCCGCCCACCTACTTACTAGTATCGCCGTGAATTCAAAATATATACGGCGTGAGCTTTTCAGAGATTTGTAATGGTTAGTTCATTTACGCCGTACTGTACTAGAGCCTACGGCACGCTCCGCGTTTACGCACTTTCCGGAAGGGATAGGCTGCACTATCAGTATTACATAAGTCCAAGTTTCACCCGTTTGCAGTATACCAAATCAACAATCACGCAGTCCCAGATGACAATTCTTGAAACTTTACGTGACCGTATTTTGTCTGAACTGAAGTTGGGTAAGCAAGCTCCTGGTTACAAAACTGCCCTCAAAGCTCTCAATCATTTCATTACCCTTAAGTCAAGGTTGGCAGAACTTTTTGAAAAATATTGTTGAACATCTACAAGCGGGATTGCTAGGCTGGCTGACTGGAGGTTTGGGTATCAAGCAAGAAATTAATCTTGAAAGTCCCCAAAGTATCTTTAGTTTGGCACTGGGACTACTGGGGGTGAACTGGAATTATATTCGCCAAAAAGCTGTCAAGCACAAGAAAATTGGGGAAGCAAAAGTTAAAAGGCTAGAAACCAGCTTTGAACTTTCAAAAACCCTGAAAGATAAAGGGGTAGTCCGTTTATGGCAGCAAATACAAAACACGATAGGCGACTTCAAACAAATAGTGATTGAGAAAATTAAGAATCTGCTCATCACAGATGTGATAACTAAAGCAGTGCAGCAGTTGTTGTCAACTATAGCTCCACCAGGAACTATAGTTAAACTTGCTGAAACCTGTTACAAAGGAGTCAGCTTCTTAATTGAAAAAGCAACAAAAATTATAGAAGTAGCCAATACAGCAATTGGAGCAGTGAATAAAGTTGCATCTGGCAAGGTAACAGATGCGGCTAATTCAGTAGAGACAGCTTTAGTTCAATCGATTCCTGTTTTGCTTGGGTTCTTTGCTCGATTAGTTGGCATTGAAAATCTAGGAATAAAAGTGAAAGAGTGGTTATCAAGGCTCAAAGCGAGGATAGATAATTTCATTGATACACTCTTGAATCAGGCCGTTAATTGGTTGTCGAAGTTCCCTAAAGGGACAAAGACTGGTAAGCCTAAGCCACCTTCAAATAACAATACGACAGCCAGCCCTAGTAACCAGCCAGATTATGATAATAAGGTTCGAGTTGGTCTGGCTCAGATTGACAAGAAAGAAACAACATATTTAAGAAAAAACATATTTAAAGAATGGCAGGATTTGGAAGAAATATGCCCAGGAGGTAGGGAAAAAGTCACGAAACATAACCCTATCTTTAAGTCAATTACTGTAGTTTATGGTGGTGAAACCTGGGATTATGACTGGGTTGCTAGTAACGGAACAAAGAAACGAGAGAAACAAGCTGAGAAAGCTCAGAACGATTCGGGAATTATAGAAAGTGATACTCGTCCATCCTTACCAGACTATAAGCATATCTTTTATCATGGAACTATTGAACCAACGGCTGGAAAACTGAAAAAGTAGGATATAGAGGCTATCGGTGGTAATGATTTTGGTAAATGTTTCTACGTTCATACAAAAGAGAATTGGCACAAAGCTAAAGAATGGGTCGAGGGTAAAGATGAAGGTTGGGGAGTTGTTAGTTTCCTGATCCCCGAAGATATATGGAAACAAGAAGTCCAACCACTTGACTAAGTCATCTTCCGATTCAATAAACAACAGCCAGGTAATATGCCTAACAATACTGATACAAAGAAGCCATTCAAAGATTGGGCTGATTTCGTTGACTATAACAAGGAATTTAACGGCAAGAACAGACCCCGAAATAAGTTACCAACATGGAAATATAAAATTATCCAGGGGCCAATGGGATGAACTTTTGAACCGGGTGAACCGCAAACAACTAACACGAATAACGTTCATCAGGTGGCATTTACGCAAACTGGAGTATATATTCTCAATCTTCCAGAAGTAAAAAATCTGAAAATAGCTGTGGGCAAACCAAATAAAGATAAAAGAAAAAAAAGTAATTTATTAAATATTGAGAGGAAAATAATGAACGACTTAGACAGAGGATATTCTCTATCTTACCGAGGTCTTGGCAAATTAAGAAGACGAAGATGTGCAGGATTATTTAGAGTATTCTATTGAACAAATACAAGCTAGACCTAAGCCAGAAATTCCCCGTGAACAGTGAGTGGCTTTACAGAGCTTGGTTTACTGAACCTACCATTAATGCCAGTTCAGAGGTTCTTCAATTTCTCTCAGATGGAACTGGTAAATATCTATATTTCAATATGGGTGTCACTAGGGATGAAGCTCCATTTCAATTCCCAGTGGAAGGGTAGCAAATCTCATTTCTGTTTGAGAACAAAAGTCAATGGATAGACACCAAATTGGAGATGTAGAAAACTACATACGACTATCCTCATGAAGGAGATGTACCCTGTTTGACACTAGTGTTTCAACTAAATCCTTTAAACCCTCGCTACAGAGAAAGAGGTGTAACTTATTATCACGTTTTTGGGAGTACTCCAGAGATTTGGCGTTAACTCAAAAAAATATTTTATCACGTAGACCTCTCTATAAAAGCGAAAAAGCCCACTGTGAAAGGATTACATGAGATTCTGTTGAGATAAAACAGCTATCGTTGCTGAACGTAAAAATTAGGGTTTGGGGATGAAAATCTCGAAATTTCTGATAATGTTGAGAAATATAGCTTTCTAAAAAGGTAAATGTGAAATCTGATAATTCAAATATTGTGGCTTAGTATAAATGAAGCATTTAAGTAGGTGGGCAGAAAAATTTATAACTATATCATGCATGGCGAATGGAGCAAAGGGGAATCAAGCAATCCCAAGGATTTAAAGTAAATTATATTTTGCTACATAGTTATGTTTATTTGTGTCTACCTACTTAGATCTAACCTCACTAATCCACATACTGTCTCTATCACGTGACTATAACGATGTCGAGCTACACGAAATCTATCACTGCATAAACACACCCCTTCTTTTGGTGTCATTTCTGCTTTACGTCCTCCTCCAGAAGCAATTAACCTAACTTTTCTTTTTTCCTTTTCTGCTTGTTTTTCCCTATGCCTTCTCTTTCAGAGAGGCTCCGCAAACGTTCAGAATGAGACTTTTAAACCGTTTTTAGTATAACTCTGTCTCTAACTGTCATGCTTCAGCTAGTAAATGCTGATCCATCCAGTTGCTCAAATCAGTCAGCACTTGACAATGATTAATGTCACAATGTAAATCTTGACAGGCTCCTGGATATTCAATGCGTAGCTTATCTGGGTAAGTTACACGCTGATGAAAAATTTCACTTCCCCCAGGTAACGCTACTCTGTCAGCATCACCATGCAAAATCAACAGCGGTGCTTTCCATTCATGGGCATGGGCTTGAATCCACTCCAGTGTAGCAAAGAATTATGTAGAAAACCGGGCTGTAGCACGGGTATGACGCAAAGGGTCTTGGGTATAGGTAGATAAAATATTTGGATCTCGTGAACCAGCTGTTCTGTCTAGTCCTGTATTTAAGGAAAAACGTGGCCACACGCGCGATAGCATTTTTCCTAAAAGCACGCGGATGGGTGATACTCCCACTTCTCCAATACTAGGTGCAAAAGCAATTACTCCTTGCAATGCAGATGTATCTTTTGGATAACGCAAGACGTATTCTAGGAAAATCATTACCCCCATGCTATGTCCAAACAAAAAAATTGGGCATCCTGGCTGTTGCTTCTGTAACATATTTAAAAAGGCTCGGACATCATCCCGAAATTCAGTCCAACTATCGATATAACTTATTTTACTAGATGAGGATCCATGACCACGCAAATCTAAGCTATAAACAGCATACTGTTTTGGTAACAAGTGGTCAATTATATTCTGGTAAAGTCCGCTGTGTCCTCAGAGTCCATGCACCAAAGCTAATACTGCCTTTGCTTTACCCCCTGGATTCCAGCTTTGGTAATGCAGGTCAAGTCCCCCAACACCTATAAATGTGCCTACGCTGTGGTAAATCGTCATGATTAATTTTTTACGTAATTTCCCAGCAAGCTATACTGCAAACGGGTGAAATTTAGACTTATGTCATACCGATCTTAACGTAGTGCAGCAAAGTATCTCGGAGATTTTTCACTATCTCTTTCAGAGACGCTCCGCCAACGTTCAGAATGAAACGTTTAAACCGTTTTTAGTATATTAGCCTATCAACCTACATTGTAGGGAAAATTGCTTCTAACTGTGGGAGGAATTACGGATTTTGATCAGTTCAAAAGTTATCTACGAAGAATGGGTATGGGGTGGGTGTAAGAGTGTAGAGGAAAAATTTAATTAGCAATTTAGGTTAAATGATCAGATGGAAAATACTACGGACTCGGAAACTTTACCACCTTTGACTGAGACTGCTATTAAGCGGGTATGGGAAGGTGTAGCAGCGGCAAGCGATCGCACTATTCGTCATACTATAGAAACTACTCTCAATGGGCTTTCAGCTATTGATCAGGAATATGGGGAACGGCGAGTTAATGCTAATATCAGACGTTGTGTAGTGCGATCACTCATTCATTCCCTATTCTGTGTGAAAGTCGAAAATATTGAAAATATCCCTCACACACCAGCAATCTTGGCTGCTAACCATCTTCACCACATCGACCCATTAGTTTTGCTCACAGAGATACCAACCCAGCCACACTATTACATTCTCGGTGATGCCCGCACTCTCTATAACAAATGGTGGAAACGCTGGATTTTAGGTTCTGCAGGTGGTGTGATTCCTTTAGAACGCATCTGGGGAGAAGAACTGGCTGTTATTGCTGCTGCGAACACTGGACGAGATGATTTAAAAGAACTTTCTCAAGTTATTAAAGATACAGTTAATCCTGGTGGAGATATCCAAACGATACGCCGTATAGACCGCATTGTTTCCGCAATTTTAGCCCGTGGAGATGGTTTGATCATTTTTCCTGAAGGAAGACTGGGAACTGCTGAGGGTTATTTACATCCGTTTAAACGCGGAACAGTAATTTATGCTTTGCGGGGAGGAGTACCAATTGTACCCTTATCATTAGTCGGAACTCATGACCTATTTTTGAGAAAAAAGTTAATAGTTAGGGTGGGTGAACCTTTATATTTCCCCCTAACTAGCAGGCCAAAGCGTCAAGAAATAGATGCAGCTTTGGAAAATTTACAGCAAGCGATACAGGCTTTGTTACCTACTGATTATCAAGAACCAACGGGGATAAAGTTGTTACAAAATTTTCTCAATCGGATGTTGTTCTAAAGTAGCGAATTTGATCACTTTGAGTAACCTGGGAACTTTTTCAAATTAACTAAGTTGTGTTGGGAAACTGCAAATATGAATCGCTCTGGTGGCGGGAAAAAAAGAGATAATAAATTTAGGTTGGGTTTCCTTCAGTCAACCCAACCTACCATAACTAGAGTTTAGCAAACAGATGTCGCAGTTTGAGAACTGCTATCAGGTAAAAATACAAGCAATAATACTTAAGAATTTTTATTCTATACGTAAATTCACTAACTCATAACCGACTCAAGATGCAAATAGACTTTTATGATGGTGTCACCTAGATTGTAGCGCGACTAGCTGGTTTTGAACATGAAGGTGCTAGTATTGTCGCTTACTGCGCCCAGTATGTAGCTGATGCGATTAATGCCGATTTAATCCAATTCGATAATGGTACGATGTGTACCCGCATCAGTTGGGCTCATAAAATGCTAGATTATCGCAATTTTCAGGAGTTAGTAAATTACCAAGTTTGGATTCCTTTTCATTTTTTACCAGGAAATGCCGCGAAAAAATCAGGTGAAGATCCGGAAGGGAAGTTTATTAAAAAATTGATTTGTCGTCCTAAGTGATGTGGCGCAGCAAATGGTGAGGGAGTGCATTCAGCATCGTGAAAGTGCTTATGGTTTGCATCCTCTGGGTATTACAATGCACGCTTATGTTGACATCTGGGCGAATCAAGGTTTTGCTGGTGTGAATCATCGGGTCAATGAAGCGAAGAAATTGCCAGATGAAAATGACCAACCAGATCGTAATTTGATGGATAGATTGAAGAATTATTTTATCAGTGAAGCTTGACCTTTAAGACATGGTGCGGTTTTGAGTCATCCTGATAGACAGACGTTTTACGTTGGGGCTATATCAACGCTAGAGATGAGAAAGTTAGCCGTAATAATCCTGAAGATTTTCTGGATATTACTGATAATATGTGTAAGGCTATGCAGCGTTATTTAAAAGGTGATCCAGATGCGACTGTTCCAGGATTAGCAGAAGCATATAAAAGGGTAATTACGTTTATGTTCGAGAATATTTAGGATATTCAAGGTAGTATACGTCATTAAAAATAGTTAGATGCGATCACACAAGGTAGATTTATTTTTGGTGAAGCTAATATTAACTATATTCCTAAAGCTCAAGATTCCTGGAAATACCAAGCTTTGGGAACTGAAAACCTTGTTGATAAAGATAATGAAATTTTCCCCTATCATCCCAGTTTTTTAGCCGGCAATTGGAAACTATTTCACGATGCTTTACAAGCACATAAATTTTAGATCATTCACGATTTGCTACCCCAATATGGAATTTATGTAGCTTAGAAGGTGACAGTAGGCAAAAGGCAGAAGGTCAAAGGATATCTGAATATATGGGAAAGGTATATTTTGCCATATATCCTATTAGAAAGGCTTAACTTTATACCCCTGTCCGCATCCGAGAAGGGTTGGGGACAGGTTTATCGAACTCGCGTTAAACTGTAAGCATTCAGCTTTTTCAGACTAACGCCAAAAATACCTATTTGATAATTAACCAATTTCTCAAACATTCTGACTCCTGACTCCTAACTCCTTGCGTTGCACTAAACCTGTAACAACCCTTTAAAGAAATAAATCATATTCATAAATATCATCTCTATCCAAAGCATCACATGATCCAACCAGGCTAAGATCTGCTCTAAGGGGTGATTTTCATAACCTAAAAATGTGGCAGTTGTTTCTATCCAATCTGGTTCTAATTGATATTGATGTTTTTCTGTTTCTCTCCCATTTTCATCATGAGAGTGAGGAATGTTTTTTGTTGATTGTTTATATTTAAATAAACGTTGTTGGGTATCATCTGTAAATGAATCACTCGCTTTAATTTGATTAAATTCATCAACATTAATTTCATTTATTGCTAAGCCTCCAAATAAATCACCCCAAGTTAGCCAGGAATCTGCAGTTAAATCTGATTCCTGCAATTGATTATTTTTAACAACTTGATTTACTGGTTTAGTTGGTAGTTGTAGGAATGTTTTATTTTGGGCGATCTTGGGAATTTCTCGGCTACCAAAAAAGTAATTGATTGCGGCTTTAATTAATGCGGAAATATGCAGGATTAGATTTTCTAAATCACGGGCATTAACTGTAATATCTCTTCTCGCTTCTATCGATCTTTTACCATAAATAAATATATGTAATTGAGCTTTAGTAAGTTGAATAATTTCTTGACTACGTTGTTTGACAGGTACTAAAGTTTTAGCTTCTAATTCCGCTAAAGCTGTATCTAACACTACCAAAAATTGACCAGCATAAGATTGTATATTTTCTGTAAATCTGCTTTCAGTAAAACCTGCTACACCAGGATTGGTATTACTAGTTAGTTTGGTTAAGATGCGGTCAATTTCTGGGAATAATTCCTGTTCTCTTTTGGCTTGGACTAACTTCAAAGAATGCCAATATTCAGCGACTTCACTATTGATTTTATCTGCTAATTTTACTTGTTGTTGAATTGTCAAAACATCGAAAACTCTGTTATCTTCGCTCACCAGTATGAAATGACGATTGTCTAATTTGACAGCAATTCCCTGTACCGTTGGTAGATGGTATAGGAGGGTGTTTTCTGGCTGGGGAGACTGAGTAAGACAAGATTTAATATGCGGCTGATTTTTAACAGCTTTTCCCCACCCTAAACGGGTAGCGACTTCCCGCATGGTATTACCCAAGAAGGCTAAAGGGTTGAGATTGTGTGAAGTTTGTGAATCAGAAGCAGCCGCAGATGGTAGATTTTTAATGAACTCTAGTACGTGCTGAATAGGTGCATCAGCAGGTGGGTGAGTTTCTGGTTGTAACTGTGGTTGAGGTTGATTAGCTTTGGTTTGCAGCCTTTTTCCCTCAAGTTCATCTGGCTGAAAGATTTGGTAAAGTGGGTAAAGTAGCGCCTCCACACTCCATTTAGTAGCAACTTGTAAATGTCGGATGGTATTTTCCCACTGTTGAGTCAACCGCTGAGAATGCTGGTTGAGAAAGTTAAAGACTTTACTTTGATAACGACTAGAGGAATCAGAAGACATGGTAGAGATTTGTTAGTTTGAGTGTGATTAAGTTTTGAGACTCCCACAAAACTGTTATTTATCTTTATTCACTGCCACTATCATAACGGAAAATAGGCTCAATTACGTTTAATTTAGACAATCTCAATTTCCCACCGAATGTTCATAAAAATCTTTCTTGACTTCTAATCTTTAAGTGTTAGTTTTTAATTGTTAATTTTTACTGCTTATGACTCTTCCTTTATCTCTATCCCATACTGGATATATATCACGAGCAATTGCAAAATTGCGTTCTTGCTGTCAAATTAATGTACAGTCTTATTGGTTATATCAGCAATTCGACTGGGCAATTACTGAAGTTATAAATTCAGATTTGTCTGATTGGCAACCTATACAGCTAAATGAGAAAGCGCATATCCTTTGGAAAGGGGGAAAACAGGTGCTGTGGTTGCAGCAAAAGTTGGTTGTTCCCCAAAATTTACACGGTTATGTTTTAGCTGGTTTATCTTTGCGGTTGGCTTTGGTTTGGTGCGCTGATGCTGCAGAAGTTTATGTTAATGGTGAGTTGGTATTAACGGGTGATTTATTTGATTCTTCCCCACAGGTGCTTCTGTGTCAAGGAGTCACTGCTGGTGATGAGTTTGTTGTTGCTGTAAGGTTGGTGAGTCCGGGACATTGTGATGGGGCGTTGATGCGATCACTTGTAATCTACGAGTCAACTGATTACAATTATCCCGATCCTGGTTTTATTGCTGATGAATTAGCTGTTGTGCAAATATTTTTGGAAAGGTTTGCACCGGAAAGGTTGGTTGGTTTGGTTGCGGGGATTGAAGAGTTAATGAACTGCAAAGGCGAGAAGGATGCGAAGGAAGAGAGGAAGGAAGAGTGGGATAGATTCCTGTTAAATATACGAGAAAGTTATCTCAAGTCATCTGCGTTTATCTGCGGTTTAAAATATAAAATGTATTTGTTAGGTCATGCCCATTTAGATTTAGCATGGTTATGGCCTGTTGCGGAAACTTGGAATGCAGCACAAAATACTTTTGAGTCGGTTTTAAAGTTACAACAAGATTTTCCAGAATTAATCTTTTGTCATACTACACCTGCTTTGTTTGATTGGGTTGAAAAACATCGTCCTGATTTATTTAGAGAAATTCAAAAACAGGTAATATCGGGAAGGTGGGAAGTTTTAGGTGGTCTTTGGGTAGAACCAGATTTAAATTTGATTTCTGGTGAGTCTATTGTTCGTCAATTATTATATGCTCAGCGTTATTTTTTAGCGAAGTTTGGAAGAATATCTTCTGTGGTTTGGGTTCCTGATACTTTTGGTTTCTGTGCAACCTTACCTCAGTTTTTCGCAAATGCAGGAATTGAGTTTTTTGTCACCCAAAAGCTACGCTGGAATGATACGACTAAGTTTGATTATGGTTTATTTTGGTGGCGCTCGCTTGATGGTAGTCAAATATTAAGTTTGATGTGTGCACCTATCGGCGAAACCATTGACCCGATTAAAATGGCTCACTATGTCTGTGATTGGGAAACTCAAACCGGTTTACAAGATGCTCTTTGGCTTCCTGGTGTCGGTGATCATGGTGGTGGTCCAACTCGTGATATGTTGGAAATAGCCAGACGCTGGAAATATTCTCCTATTTTTCCCAAGTTAGAATTTACAACAGCAGAAAATTATTTACAGCACATAAAATCCCAGTCAGAAAATCTGCCAATATGGGAAGATGAACTTTATCTAGAATTTCATCGCGGTTGTTATACTACCCACGCAGACCAAAAACGCTGGAATCGAAGATCTGAACATCTATTATATCAAGCTGAGTTATTTGCGACTCTCGCAACAGTGATTTGTCATATCGCATATCCAAAAGCTGAAATAGAAACTGCTTGGAAGCGAGTTTTATTTAATCAGTTCCACGATATTCTCCCCGGTTCTTCGGTTACTCAAGTTTACCAGGATGCTTTACCAGAATGGCAGCAAGTGGAACAGGTGGGAACGAAGATATTAGATGAATCTTTAAGTGCGATTGCATCTCACATCAATTTACCACAACCACCCCAAGCCAACAGTATACCCATCATAATTTTTAACTCTCTTAATTGGCAACGTTGCCAAGTCCTCAGCGTTACCCTACCTATAGGAGCAGTTAACCAAACATGGCAAATCTATGATACTGTTGGCAACAAACTTCCATCCCAACAAACTGAAAACTCTTTATTGTTCCTCTCGACCGTCCCATCAGTAGGTTATAACATATATTGGCTTTCCCCATCTTCTCATCAAACCAGCACATTCCCCACAGACTGGAAATTAGAAAACGAATATCTGCGAGTGCAAGTCAACCCAGAAACCGGAGACTTAGAAAGCGTCTTTGACAAAACCCAGCAACGCGAAATTTTAAACGGTGCAGGAAATCAACTTCAAGCTTTTGAAGATAGTGGACAATATTGGGACGCTTGGAATATCGACCCCAACTATACAACAAAACCTCTACTTCCAACAGCATTAAAATCAATTCAATGGCTAGAATATGGAGAAATACAACAACGCTTGCAAGTAGTGCGTCAACTTGGAAAATCTGAGTTTTGTCAAGATTATATTTTACAAATCGGTTCACCTCTTTTGAAAATTGTCAATACTGTCAATTGGCAAGAAAATCAAGTATTAGTTAAAACAGCATTCCCTCTCAATATCGAAGCTGAATTTGCAACTTATGAAATTCCCTGTGGTGCTATTCGTCGTTCTACCAATGCCCAAACACCCACAGAACAGGCAAAATGGGAAGTACCAGCTTTAAGATGGGCAGATTTAACCACAGAAACAGAAGCCGTGAAATACGGTGTTAGTCTCCTTAATGATTGTAAATACGGTTACGATACTAAAACCAATCAACTACGTCTGACTCTCCTCAGAAGTTCTAACTGGCCAGACTCTCAAGCTGATAGAGGTATACATGAATTTACTTATGCTTTATATCCTCATGTGGGGAGTTGGGAACAAGCAGATACAGTCAAACGCGGTTATGAGTTGAATACACCATTACAGGTATTAGTAAATCCACAAACTCAACGATCTTTATTGAATACTTTCAAAAGCCAAAGTTTTCTCCATTTGTCAGCAGATAATTTAATTTTAATGGCGTTAAAACCCAGTGAGGATAACCCACAAAAATTTATTATCCGCTTTTATGAATGTCACGGAAATACAGCGGAGTTATCTTTGGAAAGTGATTTTTTCAACTTAGAAAAAGCAGTTGATTTATTAGAAACACCGATAAATCAAGAAATTGATAAAGTCGGACCTTGGACAATTGCTACTTTTGAAAGTATGGCAAAAATGTGATGTTAATCAGAATCAGTCCATTAAAAATCTCAATACTAACCAAAATCCTCAAAATCTCAATATATAATATATGTAATTATGTAATATACTAAAAACGGTTTAAAAGTTTCATTCTGAACGTTCGCGGAGCGTCTCTGAAAGAGATAGTGAAAAATCTCTGAGATGCTTTGCTGCACTAGGTTACGATAATTATGACATAAGTCCAATTTTCACTCGTTCGCAGTATAACTAACATAGGATAGGGTGGGCATTGCCCACCATTATATCAAATTAATGAACGTTTCTAATCTTCGTGATCTTCAAAAGGATCGCTTAATTCCTTACTTGGAGGTCCAAAAGATGTATAAACTGCAATACCAGTAATAGCAATCAGAATGGCACAGAAGGAAACACCAAGCACTAAACCGGGTTCTAAGTCCATAAATTTAGAGTTATATTATGAGAGCTATGTTTATACAATATTACAAAACTTAAACTAAATAATAGCAGAAGTAATGATATCTCAGGCAGGTGGGTACGAAGTAAATGGTAATATATAAAATGGATAAATCAGAATGGCAAAACCTTTTACCGGGGCAAACGGAAAGAGGTGGATTCCATCCAAAAATCCACGCCCTTACAGGGTTTGGGAATGTAAAACAAGATTAAAAAAGCTTTAGCAACTGATCTTAGGTGAACTATGGCACAACGGACTAGGTTGGGAGATATCCTCAGACCCTTAAATGCTGAGTATGGTAAGGTAGCTCCTGGTTGGGGTACAACACCTGTAATGGGTGTTTTTATGGGCTTATTTTTCGTGTTTTTGCTAATTATTCTGCAAGTTTACAATAAGTCACTGTTAATTCAGGATGTGCTTGTTGATTGGCGCAGTCTAGGCGGCTAATTGCTATACAGCCATCATAACTTGGATCACAAGTTACCATAGACCCGGCTTGTCCGGGTTTTTGATTGTTGTCAGTTGTCAGTTGTCATCAAAAAATCAAGCCTAATAATTGATTAAACTAAGGATGTAATGTCAAGTTTCGAGGCGGGTTGAAATGAATATATTTGGTATCGGTCTGCCAGAAATGGCTATAATTATGGTAGTGGCGGTGTTAATCTTTGGACCAAAGAAACTACCAGAAATTGGTCGGAGTTTGGGTAAAACCATTCGAAGTTTCCAAGAAGCTTCGAATGAATTTCAAAATGAGTTTAAACGGGAAGCAGAACAAATAGGACAAGCTGTAAAAACTACTGCTGAAATTGAATCTAAGCAAATTGAATCTGCTAAATCGCAGCAAGATAATGCTGGTTCTACTGCCACCAGCTAGGAAAATAATGTATGGCGAACATTACCAATAATTCGTTGGTGTAAAAGCCTCCGGATAAATCCGGAGGGTCAATCCAAAATCCAAAATCCAAAATCCAAAATCGGATGACAGAAGCTATTACCCAAGGGTCTTTGGTGATTCCTCAGTTAATTGTCGGGTTGGGGAATCCTGAACCTAAGTATGAGCAAACTCGCCATAATATTGGTTTTACAGCTATAGATGCCCTTTCTCGCCCTTGGCAAATTCCACTGGCGGAAAATCGTAAATTTCAAGGACAGTTTGGCGAAGGTACTGCACCAGGTGGCGGTAAAATCGGTCTTTTGAAGCCGCTAACTTATATGAATCGTTCGGGACACTCAGTGCAAGCGGTAAGAAGTTGGTATAAATTACCGCCTGAATCGGTTCTGGTGATTTATGATGATATGGATTTGCCTTTGGGGAAAACTCGCCTGCGTTTATCTGGTTCGGCTGGCGGACATAACGGCATGAAAAGTATCATCTCACATTTGAGTAGTCAAAATTTTCCCCGGTTAAAAATCGGTATTGGTAAACCTAAGGGTGCAGCTAATGAAGATAATACCGATACTGTTTCCCATGTGTTGGGAAGGTTTTCTGCTACGGAAACTAAATTAATGACTTTGGTGTTGGAGTTTGTGATTGAGTGTGTAGAACTTACCTTGAAGCAAGGAGTAGAAAAGGCTATGAATTGTTGTAATAGCTGGTCTGCTAATTAAGCCTAACTTCTTGTTTCCAAGGGGCTTGATTTTGGTTGATGGATAGCGATTTTTGCTTGTTCCATCTAACCAAGTTCAGAGGCTTTCGCACAAACTTAAAAACAATATTACACCCGAATCAGGGGTACGTCGCAGCTGACTAATTTTTTCTAAGAAAATGGTAAAGTAATTTTGCTTGTTGCAATTAATTAATTTCTTCAAGCAACGCCAATACCAACCCGAATAGGTTTATTAAAAACGACGTTTCCGTCTAGCTGCGACTGCTTTACGTTTGCGCTTTTCCAGGGGGGTTTCAAAGTGACGATGATACTTAACGTCGGCCAAAATTCCAGCTTTGGAAACTTGGCGTTTAAACCGACGCAGGGCTGAATCTATTCCTTCGTTTTCTCCTAGAACCACTTGGGTCATTCTGAGTCTGTCCTCAATTTCTCAATAATCTCCATTGTAATATTAGCCTCAAACTGGGCAAAACCATCTGGTCTAAAGCTGAACAGCTTGCAAGTTTGGAATTTGGGATTTTTTAGATATTTAATTCGGCTTACAGCACGAGTCAGGAGTCAGGAGTCAGGAGTAAAACTCTCTTGCTGTCTAGGTTTCAATTTAGATTCTGTACCTCATTTATCTGTAATTTGGTGTATTTGTATTTCATCTAGTTGATTAGTAATAATTTTGCAGTGGATGTTCTCAATCCAACAGTTAACTTAACCCAATATGTAAGCATACAAATCAGAGAAATTTAAGCAATTAATAAATTGTAGTTAACCTCTTATTGTAACTTTTGTTAACAAAAGTATGGTTATTTGAGAATTACTTACAAAAATGGAACTAGTCCATCTAACTATACTTTTGTACGGTTTGTATATCACAGACCTGACGGATGTTTGAACTGGGACAAACTTGACTAAGCTGGTGTTCACCTTGGTCACATGGAAGATCAGCTAGGTGGAACATATAATGTTGGTGCTGTTACTAATGCTACAGGTGCTAAGGCTTACGCTGAATCCTTTGGTTTAAAAGCAGATGGTTCAGAAATTGAACCTTTATCTGGCGCTTCTAACACAGGTAAAACTATGTACAGTAAGCGATCCCAGCTAATAAAGTAACTACTTTAGTTCAATCAGGTGCAAGAATTGCACCTGGTACAGCCGCCTTTGTTGCTTAAGTTGGTGAACTGATTCGTCCTGATGGAAGTAGAGTTCCACCCAGACTAAGGGCTGCTGATATCGCCAAGCAGGTGATTGAATCAGGTGTTGATTTTATCCTGGGTGATGGTAGCATAGATAGACTAATGGGTACTTTTGGTGTTGCTTGGGTAGGTGCTCCCGATTTTCCCGGTAGCATTGTTTCCAAGGACTATGTTGTTTTTGAATTCTGATTTCAACTTCTGATTTTCAAAAGTCAGTAGCCATCAACCAGGGAAGAAGATTAGTTTTTCTATATTTTCTTCTCCCTGGTTCTTTTTTTATTCTGACGTAATGAGAGATTCCGAATCTAAGTCAATGGTAAGTGCTAATTGATATATTTGACGACGGGAAATTAATGTATCTTTTGCTAACTGTCTGCTGGCTTGGGAACAGGAAATTCCCTGTTTCATTATTTTTATTAATTCGGCTTTGAGTTCTGCTTCTGTGAGTTGGGGTTTACTCGGTAGAATTCCTGCAACTAACAGGGTATATTCGCCTTGGGGTTCTTTTTGTTGATAATGGGCGATCGCATCGGCTATTGTCCCTCGCCAAAATTCTTCATATAATTTAGTTAGTTCTCGTGCTATAATTATTGTGTGCTCGCTCCCCAAAATATCTGCAAAATCTTGTAGTGTATCCCGCAATCGGTGGGGAGATTCATAAAAGACTAAAGTCCGCGATTCTGGTAATAATGATTCTAAATATTCCCGTCGTTGTTTACTTTTTGCAGGTAAAAAACCATCAAAAAGAAACCTATCTGTTGGTAATCCAGCCGCACTTAAAGCGGTAATTAAAGCACTTGCACCAGGAATAGGAACAACAGTTATTCCTGCATCAACACAAGCTTTTACCAGTTCATATCCAGGGTCAGAAATTCCTGGCATTCCGGCATCACTTACCAGTGCGATCGCTTTTCCAAATTGCAAATATTCCAACACTTCAGGAATACGACTACTACTGTTATGTTCATGATAACTCATCTGGCGAGTCGTCACTTGAAAATGTTGCAGCAATTTTCCCGTATGTCTTGTATCTTCTGCCGCAATTATATCCACAGCTTTTAAAATTCGTACAGCCCGAAAAGTCATATCTTCCAGATTGCCAATCGGTGTACCGACAATGTATAATGTCCCTGGTTTTGGTTCAGTTTGCATACAAATATCTTACATCTTACAAGATAAAAACCACAGTTCTAATTTAAAAATTTGGTTGAGCGGAAGAACCATCCCACATAATAAAATAAGCAATTACACTTGGTTTTATTTCTTCACTCAGCCTAATATTTAACTATGGTGCAATATAGCTTTTAGGAACATCAATAGAATAGGATTGCTCACCCATTATTCACTTAATTTCTATATCCATACCTATTGTTCCTGATGTTTATAACTAATATGCTAACTATAACTAAACCTTTTGATTAAGAGTTTCTTGCTCACCGCAGAACTTGCATCAAGATGAATCAAAGCTAAATTAGTAAAACAGTATTCATCAGTTTTCGATTTAATCAGAAAATAGATTTTTTTACCCTCTTCATGTATACATAGTCATCACTATCAACTTTGTTATAATCTTGGGGCCTGATCACAGCAGCAATATCACTCAAACCCAGTGTATCCATCGCCATGTTTTTTAACATAATTTGTTCCTCTCCAAACAGAAAATGATTTTTACTATTATAGTATCATGTTTATGATATATCAGTGGGTAGAAATTCTACTATAAAGATTTATCTTAAGCTGTAAGGACAAGCTTCCGAAAATGAAGATAATCCCGTTTCTCGTTCTGCGCTAATAATAGCAAGTTGATAATTCTTTCTAAAAAATCCGCTAAAAAAGAGTTAAGACTCGGTTCTCTCTCAAGAGTCTTTCTAAATGTAAGCGTTTTTATTTGATAGTCAATTGCGAACTACGAGAACGTAAATTAGGCTGAAATTGCCATTTAGAGAACTCCACAAAAAGAAATACCCAATGTCATTCTGTGTCCCGAAGGGACACAGAATGACAAGACAGGATCAATGATTTTGTAGCTTATTCTTAAGCAGATGTATAAGTAATACTTCTAATCTACTTTCTAATTCTCGTTTTTCAGAACGTCCCGTGTCTTCCAGTTCTTCTGCAATGTGAGCAAAATCAATTTGATGAAATTGTCCTTTTCTAAGCAGATGAGCCTGTTCTTGTGTCCAAGCAAAAAAATCACTATCATGGTTAGCTTGATTCATACATCAAATATTCTATAATTTATCTAATAAGTTTAACCAATTACAAATGACCAAATTTGCATTATTTGTAGGTTTAATTACCTTAGACCTAATTTACCTTGCCCAATCACCTCCAAAGAATAATCAAAAATTAGTTGCAACTGATTATGCTGTAGCAGCAGGTGGCCCAGCAACCAACGCATCTGTTACGTTTAGTCACTTAGGTAATAAATCGCAACTTTTAGGTGTACTTGGTTTACATTCCATGACACAATTAATTACTACAGACTTAGCAAATTACCAAATTACAATTGTTGACTTAGATTGTAATAAACAAACATCACCACCAGTATCTTCAATTATTGTCACCCAAGGGACAGGAGAAAGGGCGGTAATTTCTATTAACGCTGTGAAAACACAAGTGAATATTAATTATATCCCACCCAATATATTAGAGAATGTTGATATTGTTTTAATTGATGGACATCAAATGCTAGTAAGTAAAATTATTGTTCAAAAGGCTAAAATTCAAAATATCCCAGTTGTTATTGATGGTGGTAGCTGGAAACCAGGATTTGAAGAAATTCTACCTTTTGTAGATTATGCCATTTGTTCTACTAATTTTTATCCTCCTAACTGCAAAAATGGAGAAGATGTTTTTAACTATCTGCAAAGTTTTTACATTCCTCACATTGCCATTACTCAAGGAGAAAAACCAATAGAATATTTAAGTTATGAAAAAAGAGGTTTGATAAATGTTGCCAAAATTCAAGCCGTTGATACATTAGGCGCAGGAGACGTTTTTCATGGCGCTTTCTGTCATTATATTTTACAAACAAACTTTACAGATTCTCTAGAATTAGCTGGCAATATTGCAGGTAAATCTTGTCAATTTTTTGGTACACGCCGTTGGATGAAAACCGTAAAAATATAATATACTACTAGCTGTGGAAGTGATACCCATTAATAATGCAGATGCCAAGCCTAGTACAATCAGACGCAACTTTCGTTTTTTCAGGTGGCGCTTAAAGATTGCTAAAAGGGGAGAATTAATACTAATATTAAATACTTAATGACCAATTACTTTTGCCAACACAATAAGCTTTAAAAAACCGTTTATTAGGATAGATTTCAGATAGCGGTGATCCATAGTTTTCAGGAATAAATTGATGAAAGATTTACAAGAAATACTAAAAATTACTCGTGAAGTGGGTTGGGGTGCAGCTAAGTTACTGCGGTTTTATTATCAAGGAACAGCCCCAGATCCATATTTAAACGTACAATATAAGCAAAATGAGCCTGTAACTGTGGCTGATGTAGCTCTTAGTCAATATATTTTATCCAAGCTACAGGAAGCTTTCGGTAATGAAGAATTTGGTTATATCAGTGAAGAAACTTATAAAACCCAACATCGTAAAAATTCTGCCGATTTGGTATGGATTATTGATCCGTTGGATGGCACACGAGACTTTATTGATAAAACTGGGGAATATGCAATTCACATTGCTTTAGTTCAAGACACACGGCCAATTTTAGCGGTGGTGGCAATACCAGAAGCAGAGAAATTATATTATGCGACAAAAGGCGGTGGTACTTTTGTGGAAACCGTTAATGGTTCTTTGCCTTTGAAAGTTACTGCTGATAAATCTATGGAAGATTTAACCGTGGTTGTCAGTCCTTCCCACCGTAATGAAAGATTAGAATATTTACTCCAAAATTTACCCTGTCAAAAACAAAAAGCGATTGGAAGTGTAGGCTGTAAAGTTACAGCTATTGTTGAACAACAAGCTGATATTTATATTTCTCTTTCTGGTAAGTCTGCACCCAAAGATTGGGATATCGCTGCTCCTGAACTAATTTTAACAGAAGCTGGTGGTAAATTTACTTACTTTGATGGTAAGCCCTTAGAATATAATACTGATGACATCAATCAATGGGGAGGTTTACTAGCTAGTAGTTCTCAAGAACATGAGACATTATGCCAGAAAGCAAAGCAAATATTAGTAGAGTTTGAGGCTAAGTAGGAGTATGAAAGGGGTATATATAGGGGGTAGGTGTAGCGGAGCAACGCAAAACAGTGAGATCATCGTCAAATTAGCAGGGTGAGAAAAGAAAATAGTTTTAGTTCTCATTAAATTAGTTATAACTCTTACTAGCTGACTAATACACGCATTTTCCGTATCTAGTTAAGTCCCCACCTCCCCTTGCTTCCCCTTCTCACAAAATCGCGTTGTTCCCGTTCCCAATCACCTTATTTTTGCCTTCTGATGATAAGCTGAAAGTTGATATGTGAGAAGCTTAACAGCGATGGAATGGCACGTAACTGATGCTCAAAGCTTGGCAATCATTGATGGTGAAATTGGCGATCATGTCTTTTCCCCAGCAGAGTATGAGATAGTCCGGCGAGTAATATACGCCACATCTGATTTTGAATATAAGTCTTTGATCCGTTTTTCAGAACACGCTTTACAAGCAGGAGGAGCTGCACTAGCAGCACGGACTACAATTGTAGTAGATGTGCCAATGGTACAGGTGGGTATCGCCTACGACATTCAAAATACCTTTGCAAATCCTGTGTATTGCAGCATGGACGCTTTGACTCGTCCCCAGGAAGAAAAAACTCGTTCTGCTTGGGGAATTGAAACCCTGGCCAAGCGGTATCCAGAGGGAATCTTTGTGGTTGGTCAAGCCCAAACTGCGCTAACTGCACTTGTAGATTTAATTGAAATTGAGGAAATTCGACCAGCTTTGATAATTGCTACTCCAGCAGGATTTGTGAATGTGGATGCTGATAAAGAACGTTTGCAAGAATCTTTAGTACCTTATATTACTATTAATAGCCGGAAGGGTAATGCAGTTGTGGCTGCTGCAATTGTTGATGGTTTGGTTGATTTAGCTTGGCAAGCTTATGGTCAAGATAGGAATGGAGGAAGTTAAGTAGGTTGACGTTGAAAATTGTCATTATGGCAAAGCAAAAGGCAAAAGGCAAGAGGGAAGAGACTTTTAACAATTTTACATTTTGTTACAAACCTCCATTTTCTCACACCGACTTAGTTAAATGAGTTATCAGTTATCATCTATCAGTTATAATCTTCTCTTCTATACTTTTCTCGTTCTGGACGGCGACGACGAGGTTTTTCCTGTTGGTCTTCTCGTAAGCGGAGACTGACTTCGTTAAATAAATCCTGTCGCAATAATGGATAGTCGCTCACCCATAGGTTACGACTAGGGATGTAAATATTGCTAAATCCTTCGATGCTGCTTAAATCTGGGTGACTTGACATGAGTATCATTTCTGCGATTTGACCACGTGCGATCGCTTTGTGAGTAGGACGCAATGGTGCATCAAACTCGATTCTAAATCCTGTATCATCTCCCACTTCTAAGTTAATTCGTTTTTCGCGGTTTTCAATAATTACCAACTCGCCTTTGTTGTTGACGGTTTCTTGTTTACCTGTCAACTTGTCTGTGATCCACCAATCTAAAACTCTTCCTCGGAAAAATCCGCTGTACTTGTAACGGCGGCTTTTTGCATTGCGGATACTGGCTTGAAATACAGGATACCACAACCAAAAAAAAGCGCCAAATACGCTAAATACAAAAACCAGCCCAAAATCTAGTCTGAACAAGATTTTTACTAGGAAAATTACAACTACAGTCACGAGAGAAATTAATATTCGCTGTAACAAATTGCTGAATTTTCCCCAGTAGTATTTGTACTGCGGCCCACTGGCTATGAGGGGGATAATTTGTTCAAATTTTTGGCGAGTGAGGGGAACAAGCATATTTTAGAAAGAGATGATTGCTGAGTTTTCTAAAGAATTTTTTCTAGTCCATATACTAATGACTTTAGCTGGTTGACTTTCCGAATTGCTAGTAAGACTCCGGGCATATAGCAGGAGCGATCGCTTGTATCATGCCGTAAGGTGTAAATTTGTCCTGCTGCGCCAAATATCACTTCCTGATGGGCAATTAGTCCTGGCAGGCGCACACTATGAATTCTAATACCTTCGTCGGATAAAGATCCTCTTGCTCCTGGTAGTTTCTCTGTTTCTTCTACTTGGGGCGGGTTAAAGGTTTTACCCATTTCGGCTAGTAATTGGGCTGTTTGAATAGCTGTACCGCTTGGTGCATCAGCTTTTTGGTTGTGATGCAGTTCGATAATTTCTACATGATCAAAGTATTGAGATGCAGTTACTGCGGCTTGTTGCAGTAATACCATACCGATGGAGAAGTTAGGAATTATTAAACAGCCTGTACTAGCTTTTTCGGCAAAATCGGCTAAATTTTTGAGTTGTTCGGGACTTAAACCAGTGGTTCCCACTACTGGACGAATGCCATAGGCGATCGCACTGCGTACATTGTCATAAACTGAATCTGGATGGGTAAAGTCTACTATTACCCCTGGTTGTAGCTGTCGTTCTCCTGCTACATAGCCCAACATTGGCTCTAACTGATTGGTAATTGGTACTTCCAAGGGTTCGCTAAAACCCGCCAATTCTCCTGCATCTTTGTCTTGATGTTCCGGTGAAGTATCAAGAGCGCCCATTAAAATCATATCCGGTGCTTGAGCAACTACTTTAATTACTTCACGTCCCATTTTGCCAGCTGCACCGTTGACAATAACTGGGATAGTAGATTGATTAGTCATATTTCCTTCAAATGCGTTTTTGACCATTTTACTCTTAAGAAAGACATTTTATAACCCTTGCATAGTAAGGATTTAAGGTTTTTAATCTCAATGTGTTTCTTTCATCCCCCACCGGGATATTATGCTTGTACTGATAAAATCTACTTTCCGATACAGAATTTACTGAAAATTCTATCCAAAACAGATTCCGTTACCTCCTCTCCGGTAATTTCTCCCAATGCATAAATCGCTCCTCTTAAATCAATTGTCCAAAAATCTAAGGGTAATTGCTCTATAATTGTGACTTGCACTTGTTCCAAAGAAATCTTCGCTTTTGTTAAGGCTGCTGCTTGTCTTTGATTAATGGCTAAATCAATATCAGCAGCTTGCACTTTTCCGGCTTTTACTATTTCTAAAACCGCGGTTTCTAAACTGTCAATTCCTTGATTTTGTGCTGCGGCTGTGACAATTTTGGATTTTGGACTTTGGATTTTAGATTGAAGAGTTTGTTTTTCTGCTATGGAAATTAAGTCTATTTTATTAATTACCAAAATCACTGGACGGTGTTTTACTTGTTCATAAATTTCTTGGTCTGCTTGTGTCCAACCTGCGGAAGCGTCAATGGTAAATAATACCAAATCAGCAGCACTAGAAGCACGACGAGATCGCTCTACTCCGATTTTCTCCACCTGGTCTGCTGTTTCCCGAATCCCGGCTGTATCTAAAACCTGTACAGGAATTCCCCCCACAACGAGCTGCGACTCCACCACATCGCGGGTTGTACCGGGTAAATCTGTAACAATGGCGCGATCACTCTGACTCCAAGCATTTAATAAACTCGATTTTCCCACATTCGGACGACCAACAATCGCTACTTTTAATCCAGTTCGCAATAATTCACCTTGATCTTTTGTTGCTAAAAACTTGGTTATTTCCAACGTCACTTGATCAATTTCGGAAATAATTCTTTGCTCATCTAAAGGTGGTAAATCTTCTTCAAAATCAATGCGTGCTTCAATTTCCGCTAAAATATCCAAACATTGAGCGCGTAACTGACGAATAGGATGAGCTAATTTACCCTGTAACCCAGCTAAAGCAGTTTGTGCTGCTTGGGGTGACTTTGCACCAACTAAATCGGCTACACTTTCTGCTTGGGTTAAATCTAAACGTCCATTTAAAAACGCTCTTAATGTGAATTCTCCCGGTTGTGCTAATCTTGCACCATTTTCTAAACATAGTTGCAATACTTGTTGTACCGCTATAATTCCCCCATGACAATGGAATTCCACCACATCTTCACGGGTAAAAGAACGGGGTGCTTTCATAATCAGTAACAAAGCTTCATCTACCAGTTGCCTTGTTTGGGGTTGACGGATGTAACCATAAAGGATACGGTGACTTTCCCAAACTTGTCGTCTAGGTGCAGAAAATAGAGTTTGGGCGATCGCTATTGCTTTATCACCAGAAACCCGCACAATTCCCACACTACCTTGTTGGGGAACAACAGCAGTAGCTATAGCAGCGATCGTTCCAGTATTAGCTAACAGTTTTGACATGGGAGTTTTAGGATTTACAGGAGTTAAATAGGGGATGAGCATTGATTGCGCTTTACCCCCAAATTCCAGGATAATATTTAGTTCTTGACCCATTACCAATAATGTAAAATTGATCTAAACGGTAAAAGCGCCCAAATGTAGAGAGGGAATTCACTGTGGAGCAGAAAATTAACTGCGCTGAATCTTGTGTTAAAGGGTGTATTTTAGGCGACAAGTGTCCCAATATCGAGTCTAGAGAAGCTGCCTCAAAATTTATTGAAGAGACTTCTTTAGACAAAATGCTAGAAATGGCTGAAGAGAGACTGAAGAAAGAAATGATAGAACCGCCAAAATGGGTATTTCCAGAAGATCCATAAGTTGACATACTCGAAAGAAACACCCTTACACCCTTACACCCTTACATTTTTGATCATCTCCTAAAAGGAGAGAGTATCCAAGCCTAACCTTGTTGTAAAATAAATATATAGAACATATAGAAAGATTAGGGGGGGCCAGTTTACTGGTCATAAGCGCCTATAGAGACTATCTTCGGAAACCTCCAAGGTTTAAAGTCCAGCCAGCGGAAACAACTACAGCGGCTGTACCACCAGCGTATATCGGGTGATCGCGTTACAACACCAGAGTTCGCCCAACGCCTGGCTGCAATTAGCACGGAATTAAATCAGCCTGTATGTACCTACCTCAACCGTCGCGGACACGTCGTCCGGGTGGGGGTAGGCACTCCATGTCAAACCCAAATTCCACCACTAGAACTGCCTCGTTACAGTGCACAACGTCTTAGCGGTATCCGTTGTATAGCTACCCATCTCAAGGCAGAACCACCAAATGAGGCAGCACTGACAGCAATGGCGCTACAACGGTTAGATGCTCTCGTAGTTCTGAATATTACCGGCACGGGATTTACCCGAAGGGGTGGTGGTTCAACTGGGTACGTGAAAGAAGCTTATTTAGCTCATTTGCTAGCCAATAGCAAGCAGTTGCTTTTCACTCAGTCTTCGGGTCAATCTTCGGGAATTACCATCCCAGACACAAACCTATATTCCAGCGTATCGCCACCTCTAAGTTTAGATGCGATCGCCGACGAGGATTTTCTGGACTTGGTGGAAAGTCTAGAAGAAGAATTCAGTCGGGAATATATCGCCCAGGAAGTAGATGCTGACCATGATCGCGTGGTCATTGTCGGGGTGTTAACTGATAAGATGACTTCCCAACAATTCCAAGACACCATACTAGAACTAGCGCGGTTAGTAGATACAGCCGGTGGTGATGTCTTGCAGACGCTACAACAAAAGCGATTGCGCATTCATCCCCAAACCGTTATTGGTGAAGGAAAAGTCCAAGAAGTAGCTCTCACAGCTCAAACCCTGGGAGCTAATCTTGTGGTTTTTGACCGCGACCTCTCACCGACTCAAGTCCGCAACCTAGAAGCGCAAATTGGTATCAGAGTTGTTGACCGCACAGAAGTAATCTTAGATATCTTTGCCCAACGTGCCCAATCTGGTGCAGGCAAATTACAAGTCGAACTCGCGCAGTTGGAATATATGCTGCCACGACTCACCGGCAGAGGCCGTGCCATGTCCCGACTAGGGGGTGGGATAGGGACTCGTGGACCTGGTGAAACCAAACTAGAAACGGAACGCCGGGCAATTCAAAAGCGTATATCTCGACTGCAACAAGAAGTTAACCAGTTGCAAGCACATCGTTGTCGGTTACGTCAACGGCGACAACATCGGGAAGTTCCTTCAGTTGCGTTAGTGGGTTATACCAACGCTGGCAAGTCCACCTTGCTCAACGCCCTCACTAACGCCGAAGTTTATACAGCCGACCAACTTTTTGCTACACTTGACCCCACCACACGCCGCTTGATTATTCCCCATGTGGGTACAAGTGAACTACAGGAAACCCTAATTACAGATACAGTAGGGTTTATTCACGAGTTACCTAACTCCTTAATGGATGCCTTCCGTGCCACCTTGGAGGAAGTAACAGAAGCAGATGCCCTCATACATTTAGTGGATTTATCCCATCCTGCCTGGTTGAGTCACATTCGTTCAGTTCGGGATATTCTCGCTCAAATGCCCATCACTCCTGGGCCGTGCTTGGTTGTATTTAACAAAATCGATCAAGTCGATAGCGAAGCCCTGGCTTTAGCAAGGGAAGAATTTCCTCTGGCAGTGTTTATTTCTGCCAGTCAGCGTTTAGGCTTAGAAACCTTACGCCAGCGTCTGTCCCAGTTGATTCAATATGCTGTAGACGGCGATTGTTGACCGAAAACAGGGTGTGGGGTGTAGGGGAAAGAAAAGGGTGTACGGGAAAGTCGAATGCCCAATGCCCCATGCCCTGCCAAAACCCACAAATGTGACAACGGGAGTATTTTTTAGTTTTGGTTAGAATTGAAAAGTATTTGTTCAAAATCAGAATATTATGACTGCAAAAGTAGAAATTTACACTTGGACTACTTGCCCATTTTGTATTCGTGCCAAAAACCTACTGATAAATAAGGGAGTTGATTTCCTCGAATATACTATTGATGGAGATGAGGTAGCCAGAAGTAAAATGGCTGAAAAAGCAAATGGTAGACGTTCTGTACCTCAAATTTTCATCAATGATGAACACATTGGTGGTTGTGACGATATTTACGCTTTAGACCGTCAGGGTAAATTAGACGACCTACTACTAACGTAAGATTCTGTAGTTAAAATATTCCATTCATTAACCTCAACCTGACGGGAATTCTGGGGTGGAATTTGCCCCTCATCCAGGCTCAACACATGATCATCTGAAGAGACGCTCACTCGAACAAATGGACATGATATAACAATTACATTTCCAGGTATTGAGGTAAAGAGGGTGAAACTGGCTTTTATTATTGATCCCATCCATCAGCTTGACCCTGGTCATGATACCAGTGTTGCTCTTATGGAAGCTGCACAAAAGTTAGGACATGGAGTTTGGGTTACACAGACAAACCTGTTGAGTGTGGTGAAAGGAAAAGCTTGGGCTTTGCTTCAGCAGGTGGAACTTGTACCAGTGGAGGTGGTGGAGGGGCGTTGGTTAGCAGCGAATCCTTGGTATAACTTGAGGGAATGTTCTTTTACTCTCTTAGAAACAATGGATGCTGTGTTTATGCGGACAGATCCACCAGTTAATGATGCTTATTTATATGCAACTTATACTCTGGATTATATTGACCAAAATAAAACCTTGGTGATTAACAATCCCAGTGGTATCAGAGCCGCAAATGAAAAAATGTATGCTCTCCAATTTAGCCAATGTATTCCCGAAACAATTGTCAGTGCTGATAAACAGGTGATCCGCCAATTTGTAGAGGCCAAGGGTTCAACGGTTCTTAAACCACTGGGGAATAAAGCTGGGGAGGGGATTTTATTTTTGCAATCAGGTGATCGCAATTTTAACTCTATTGTCGAACTGAGTACCCTTCAAGGTCGATTACCAGTAATGGTACAGAACTATCTACCAGAAGCGAAAGAGGGAGACAAGCGGATTATTTTGCTCAATGGTAAACCCATAGGGGCACTCAATCGTCTCTCCAGTGGCAGCGATTTTCGTAATAATATGGCAGCTGGCGGCACTGTGGCACAAACGGAAATTACACCAAGAGAGCAGGAAATTTGCGGCTTATTAGCCGACAAACTGAGTCAAGACGGTTTAATTTTCGTTGGCATTGATGTCATTGGTGGATACCTTACAGAAGTCAATGTCACCAGTCCTACAGGGATTCGGGAAATTGATCGTCTGGATGGAACTTGCCTTGGTCATCAGGTTATTCAATGGTTAGAAAAGAAGGTATAGCAGGGTGTAGGTTAGGCCAGGCTGAATTTCTACTTACTTCTTCACGAAAAACTGTTATGGCTTACGCCACCCTACCCTATCAGCAAACCCTAAATACAAAAAAACTCCAATAAAATATGGGGTTGGCAACTTAATTGCTGACCCCTATCGTAGTGAAATCAATCGAAAACACAGAAATTGTATACAGCACTCAACCGAAACTGAGACTGTAAATTTAATCTAAAATTTCAAATCTAGAATCACTTAATTTTTAGGTGGTGTGCGTCGCCGTTGGAGAAAATCAGGAATATCTAATACTGGTTTTTCCTTGGGTTCTGGAGTTGTTGTATTTGGTTGATTAACCGTTGGTTGTGGTGTAGGTTTCCTCGTATTTGTAGGAGTTACAACTCTAACGTTAGCCACATTTTGTTGTGGTGCAGCTTGGATTTCGCCTGTAAACCCAGTCGCAATAACAGTAATTCTGACTTCTCCTTGCAGTCGGTCATCAATTACTGCGCCGAAAATTATATTAGCGTTGGGATCAACTACTTCATAAATTGTTTCTGCCGCAGCATTCACTTCATGTAGAGTCAAGTCGCTACCACCAGTAATGTTGAACACAACTCCTCTAGCTCCTTCAATCGAGCATTCTAATAATGGTGAAGAAATAGCTGCGATTGCTGCTTCTCTGGCTCTAGATTTGCCAGAACTTACACCAATTCCCATCAATGCTGATCCTGCATCTGCCATGACAGCACGTACATCAGCAAAGTCAACATTAACTAAACCAGGGATCGTAATGATGTCAGAAATACCTTGCACCCCTTGACGTAGGACATCATCAGCATAGCGAAACGCTTCTTGTACTGGTGTTTGTTCAGGAATTACTTCCAACAGCTTGTTGTTGGGGATAATGATCAAGGTATCTACCCGACTCTTTAATCCTTCAATTCCTTGTTCAGCTTGGGTGGTGCGTCGTCGTCCTTCAAACACAAATGGCCGGGTAACTACACCCACAGTCAAAGCGCCCATTTCTTTGGCCACTTCTGCCACAATTGGGGCTGCACCTGTACCAGTTCCACCCCCCATCCCGGCGGTGATAAATACCAGGTCTGCACCTTCTAAAGCCGTGGCAATTTCATCACGAGATTCCTCTGCTGCCTTTTGACCAATGGCAGGATTACCCCCTGCACCTAAACCTCTTGTTAGTTTTTGTCCGATCTGCAATCGACTGGGAGCGCCAGCTAAGGTAAGAGCTTGGGCATCGGTATTAATTGACCAAAACTCAACCCCAGAGACATCAGATTCAATCATGCGGTTAACAGCATTACCTCCGCCACCACCGACACCAATCACTTTAATATTGGCGACTCGTCCAGGAACAATTTCACCAATGCGGCTGTTTTCAACCATCTTTTTACTATCATTACTTTGTCCGAAGTTCAGCCCAGAACTACCAAAGGGATTGTTGGAATTAATTGCCAAAGATAACCCTGGCTGTCCCAGGGTTTGGGAATTTTTATAGGTAAGCTCTTGGTTATTATCAAGTGTCATTGGATTTGTGAAAGGTAGATAAACGACTTTTTCGAGTTTTCTTTACTTAAGAGTCAACAATATTTTGACACTGGCACAATCTCTGGCACTGTTTTCTATTGTTCTCTCTGCTTCCTAATCCAACAGGATTGGATGTGAGATAATTAGCTATCGAATCAGTCTTAAACTTGGGCGATCGCACAGAGTGCAGCACCAGAGGCAATAATCGCATAACTAATTCTAGAAAAGTATACCTAGCATTGTCCGAATAACGGTCTATATAACTTGATCTAGACATTAATATTTTTAATGCTACGTTGCTGATTTCTCCCCATATGTCTTTGTTAAAGTTATGCTCAATATCCTCCCACTATTTCTACCAAAAATTCTTATTAGTGATAAATTTTACAAATTCGCTTCTCCTTTTCTGGATTAGTTACTGCTTTCTTCTGAGTTTATTGTATAATTTTTGCCTTTCTATGGCTTAAAATACTTAACAAAGGTATTTTGTCTGATTTTAGAGTTGATTTTCATCCAAAGCTTAAAGTATTTCTTATACACCTTAGCAGAGTAAAAGCAACTCTACACTCTAAATTCTCAACAAACCAGAGTAGTTGTAAACATACATGATGCTAAATTTTAGCTGCGTTATTCAGATGGTTAGTAGATGTCACTAAGGCGATTTTGTGAGGTGAGGCAAAAAGTGTGCGCTCACTAAATCTAAAACAGGCATCGATAAAAATCATTTACCGTACGACTAAAATATCCTATACAGCGAACTAAAGTGAAGTTACTTAAATAAATTTATCAGGTGAGAGAAGTTGAGACACACTGCTGTTGTGGTCAAAAAAAAGGTAGGATTTCCAAAGAAAAAACAGGGAATACCTACCATTAATTAATGACAAGAAATATATATTCAAGTCTTAATTTGACCAAATGTTTGAAAGATTTTCAAGAGCAAGTTACGAAAATTTTAGAAAAAAAACATTCCCCAATGGAATGGACAAACTTTTAAGGCCCATGAAGAAAAGATTAGAGAAGGTGTATTAATATGGATGAACTTATTGCTTCAGCATTAGGAGAGCATTCTAAAACTCTGGTTAAACAAAGAAATCATCTTTTACATGCCGATGGGGAAGAACGTTTGAACTATGCTAAAGATTCAGCCCCTAAATTACCTATTGGTAGTGGAGCTATGGGAAGTTTAATCCGCCAAGTTGTCAACTTAAGGATGAAAGGAAACAGTGAATTTTGGTTAAGAGAAAATGGGCAAATTATTTTACATCGGATAGCTGGAAGTTGGCATAATTTCTGTAATTCAATTTTTATCTCTTTTATCCATCTTCAAACTGTCTAATATTTTATACCTACAACTCCCATTTAACAGAATTTTCTATGCTAATCAATACCTGCTTATTTGCTAACTGACCTAAGCAGCTTATTCCCACCAGCCACAAATGATTGAATGCAAGTCTTCTGAGGATATTTTGAGAAGATACTTTGTCTTGGAATTTTATTTGTTTAATGTTATGTATTTTACTTTAGTTCCAGACAAATATTTTAGCTATGTCTGTGGTTGGCGTAGCTAAAAGCACGACTTTTAGCCCACCTCATAAAATCGCCTTGCTCCCATGTCAATATCACAGATCATTGGACCTTATAGATCCAAATTTTGCCTTTTACTCTCTACTCTTTTAGCTTGATGGCAGAAAAACTTAATGTTTGACAATATCAATGTTTGTTTCAAAAGCCCGACCGCTTAGTTGATTTCCTCAAACAAGCAAGAGTTGACTAGGGATCTGGGGAATTAATCCGCGTTGTTTGATTCAGTTTTACTGATTCACTTGTACTAATGGAGAGTCAGGATTTTTAAGATCAATATATGCTATCTGTCCAGGATTAAATTTTGCAGGTAAATGTCTCATTTGGACGAGTACCTTGATTTTTTGAGGTAGTTGGGCATTGGGTAAACCAAGATGCACATTTCCTAACTCGGTTTTCAATATTAAATTTGCGGGATCTTGACAATCAATTTCCATGACTTTGACAGAACTTTGACTGACAGCTTGATACATTTGAGTCCAGTAAGGGCGGTATTGTTCTGGTGGACCCACAACTTTAAGACTCGGTAATTTACCGCTAGAATTTAGGGAAGTGTATTTTTCCAGGGGGATCAAAGCCCCACTAGCATCTAGTAAACCCACATCAGTCTGTTTTCTCTGAGAACTACTATTTTTCAGACATGGTGGTGTTAGTTTTGCACCAGACCTATCTGAGAATTGGGGTTGAGTATTGCAGCTAGTTATTTTTGACAACGGGAGGGTGTGAGTAATTGCAACTGGAAATCTTTCCTGGATTTCAATGACTAAACCAGGGGGAAACAAACGACGGCTGACAGTTGCTTTTGCGATCGCAGGTTGTTGTTCCAATGATTCGGCAATAGCAGAAGGCTCAATTCGCCACAAGGATTGGGGATAAGATAGCACCAGAAGCGACTGAATTGTCTGCTCAGATAAGAATTGATTACCGGATATCATAACTATTTGTGTAGGTGCTTTTAGCACCCACATTGGTTGGATAATCAGCCAGAGTAATCCGCCTGCTAGACCACTCACGGCGAATGTTCGCCAAATAGTCTGGATAATTTTCATCTGCCGTTGCCAACGTAATTTTTCACGCCTCTGGGCTAAATCCTTGCGGGAAATTGAGACTATACTGGCCATTAAAACCCCTTGTATTTGGTCATTAGTGATTGGTCATTAATTATTATTCATCAGCAAAAGGCAAAATTAAAGATAAATATTCTCCCCCTACTCCCCTAGTACCCTGGTTCAGGCCCTAGCACCTAATATTTCCAGTAATTATCACTATCAAGCGTGTGATTATCGTTTTTGATCACAGGTTATTCATCGCCAACTTCTACAGGCAAATTTACTAGGAATGATTGTAATCGCATACGTTCAATATAAGGCCAACCCCCTTCAGACTCAATATTTTTGAGAAGTGAGTAAAGTCTTTGGCGGTTATCTGGCAAACTATCTTGAAACATTCCATCACGAATCTCTCTGTGTAACTTCTCTAACTGACGCAACAAAGCTAATAGCGCCGTTACATCTCCTTGATAAACTTTGGCGGCATCTTTGATGACATCTGTAATCACCTGTAACTTATCTGTCCGCTGCTCGAATTCAGAATTCTTATTATTGCTCATGCACATTTCTCCATATATATATACAGGCTCAACTCAAATTTACCTAAGATTAGCTAGAAAGTCTTGACAGCAAAAAGGTACTGGCTCTGGAATAGGTGGTTTATTTCCCCCAACCTGTACTAGTTATCCAGTTTAGGCTGGTCGTTGGTAATTCCTCCCCACTGTCCCAGTCATCTTTTATAGTTCCTCAAAAATTATTGGGATCACTTCTAAAACCCAGCCATAACGTGCAGGACAAACCCCATTACAGCTCAACGGGATCAATAAGTTCTTGTTTCCAATCAGAGTGTTTTGATTTTGAGTTAAAAAAAATCGTATGATCTGGCTGATTTCCCAATTAAAAAATGGGCTTTACGTAGTGGTAGCACATACATACATAAGACAAAATATCTTGGGCAACGCCGCTGTTGTCAAAAGCAAAACCCCCTTGCTATTCCTCAAGATAATGCGCTCAATCTCAGTAAAGAAGGGGTTAGATTCGCCGTATTAGCCTGTGGACTGGATCGTGCCGACACTTCCAGGAAGAAGCAGGAAGAAAAAGCTGGCTCTTATTAGCATTAGTTAGCTTTTTTGTATCGGATTAGGACTCTGTAGCAGATCGTGGTGTAAGCCATACTCCTGTATTCTTTTTGTTGACAACTTTAGATATTAATTTTTGACATTGAGGTTGACCATGAGGTATCGTGCTTTAATCGTTGCATTCTTAGCTTTATGCTTAGGGCTAATCACTGCTTGTAGTGATGCACCCTCTACTAACAGCAGAGACTTACTTACTTACGAACAAATTCGAGGCACTGGTTTGGCTAACAAATGCCCTCAGTTGTCAGAAACAAGCCGTGGTTCTATTGCCCTAGATGGCACTCAGTCATACAGCATCAAGGAACTTTGCTTAGAACCTACCAATTACTTTGTCAAAGAAGAACCTGCTAACAAACGGCAAGAAGCAGAATTTGTAGCTGGTAGATTGTTGACAAGATATACTTCCACCATTGACCAAGTACAAGGCGACCTAAAAATCAATCCAGATAATAGTCTCACCTTTGTAGAAAAAGATGGTCTTGACTTCCAAGCCATCACTGTCAAACTTCCTGGTGGGGAACTAGTTCCTTTCCTCTTTACCATTAAAAACCTGGTTGCACAAACACAGCCTAATTTGACCAGTATCAACACCTCTACAGACTTTGAAGGCACTTTTAAGGTTCCTTCCTATCGTGGTGCTGCTTTCCTAGATCCCAAAGGTCGTGGTGTGGTTTCTGGTTATGATAATGCTGTGGCTTTGCCAGCCCAAGCGGATGATGAAGATTTGACTCGCACTAACGTTAAGCGTGCAGAAATCCTCAGTGGCAAAATTTCTTTACAAGTTGCCAAAATAGATAGCTCTACCGGAGAAATCGCTGGTACTTTCGTGAGTGAACAGCCTTCTGATACAGATTTAGGTGCAGGTGAACCTAAAGAGGTCAAAATTCGTGGTTTATTCTACGGTCGAGTAGAACCTAATCGCGCCTAAATATTGTTGATTAATAAAACTTAACTCAATTGCCCTGCTGTTTTCAGAGGGCAGTTGGGTTTTTTATTGAGTTCAGGAGGTTCAGGAGTAAGCATTAATTCTTCTCCCCATCGCCCCACACCCTAAGTAGTCCTCTGTGAATTATTCCGTGAATAGACAATCGTTAAATGAAGCTTTTACAAACTTACGTGAACTAAATGGCTTTAATACGTAATTCTACTTACTTAATATTTTTACGATTTCGTAAAAGTATTAAGTAGTATTGCTTAATATCTATGAATAAATCTCATATTGCATTTGTTAAATTAAGTACTATCTCGGTTTGATATTGGGGACACAATTGTATACTTTTGAGTCTATGGTAGTGGTTGGATAAGCTACAACCTACCAAAATATAATTCAATAAGAAAAAGACCGGTTCCCTTCAAAATCGCATCAAAATTGTACTAGATTTTCAACTCAGCCTGGAAAATCCTTTTCTAGTAAGTTTTTGCCTGCCATAGTGTTTATGGATTATGCAAAAAGGTTATTTATCAGTAAATTGTACGAAGCGGCTAGGTTTAAAAACAGTTAATTCACTCAACTATTTGCTTAATCCCCAATGTGCCATGCCTACTACAGCCACGAACGAACTCAAACATGAGATTTCCCAATTATTGCGAGAGTATCAGCAATGTCCCTCAGAACGTCTCCGCAATCAATTAGTGAAAGTAAATTTTGGACTAGTGAGAAAAGAAGCTCATTACTGGATTAATCAATGCCAAGAAAGCTACGATGATTTGATCCAGGTCGGCTGTTTGGGCTTGATTAGAGCTATTGAAAAATTTGAACTTTCTAAAGGAAATGCTTTTAGTTCTTACGCCATTCCTTATATTCGTGGAGAAATTCAACATTACCTCCGAGATAAAGGCGTGACTATGCGAATCCCCAGACGATGGTTGGCACTGCAACAACAAGCAATAGGACTGTCCCGTTCTTTACGCGAAAAATATAACCGCCAACCTACTGATGCGGAATTAGCAGCAGTATTGGCAATTTCCCTGAGTGAATGGGAGGAAATTAAATTAGCATGGATGAATCGCTCCCCCTTGAGTCTTGATGTACCCATAAAAGATGGAGAAGAAGGTGCTTCCTGTTTGGGTGAACTAGTTCCAGATCCTCATTACCGCAGTTTTCAACTGGCTCAAGAAGACCAAATTCGTCTACAACAAGCATTGGTACAGCTGGAAAATCGTACCCGCGAAGTTTTAGAGTGTGTATTTTTGCAAGATTTGACACAGAAGCAAGTTGCAGAACATTTGGGCATTAGTGTAGTTACTGTGTCTCGTAGAGTCAAAAAAGGACTGGATTTGTTGAAATATCTTATGGGTGTAGCAGAAGATTAACAGCACACAAGTTCAAACTGTGGTTTTGCTGGTCTGTTAATGTTAAAAATCAGCCTCGAAATGTCAAAATGTAGGTTATAAATAAAACAGTCTTCGCCAAGCAAACTTTCCTATAGCTTTCGAGAACAGCTAATGAGTATAAATACAGAAATTACAGCTACGGCTATTTTAACTTTGGTGATAGCTGGATGTGCTATTGGTGGAGAAACACCAGAAGCGAATCACACTCCTCCTGCTACAACTCCCCAAGATACAGCCCAAAAATCACCCGCACCTTTTCCTAGTCCTTTGGTATCTCCTCCAGTTAAAAACTCTATAGTTGCTAGAGGTACTGACTTAATTCCGTCTACAAATACAGATTTGCAACGGCAGATTATACAACAAGGACGAAGCGACCCGTTTGCAGAAATTGTTAAATCTCCCATCAGTCAAACAAATACACCGCTGACGATTCCAAACTCACGGACAGTTGTTCCTACATTACCTCCCCTTCCCATTCCACAAAGACCACAAACAGGGCTAAAACTTGATGGTGGACAATCACGAAGAACTCCAAATACAGTAGGTAGAGCTGGTGAGACTCAGGGAAAAATTGCTGGTGGACCTAAACCCAAGCCTCCCATAGTTTCACCCTTGCCTAAAGTTTTCCCTCAAACTCTCCCGAATTCATCCATCAAACCTGTATTGCCACCACAACCACAGCCTGAAACTGCAAGGGCAGTTTTAGTCAGTGGTATAGTTTTAATTGGTAGGCAACCTCAGGCAATTATTAAAGTACCGGATGAACCAACAAGTCGCTATGTCCAAGCAGGACAAAGATTAGGTAACGGGGTTTTAATTAAGCGGATTGAAATGAACGGTGGTTCTAATCATATTGTCATTTTTGAACAATACGGGATTGAAGTAGCCAAAGCCGTAGGAGAGAAACCACCTTCTTCTGAGCCGTCAAAGACGGCTGCTGGTAGTTCGATTTCAACGGGTACACCACTTTAAAAGTGTGTGATATCTGCACTTTCAACTAATTTAAATGGGCTATCAATCTGAAAAAACAGCTTATATTAACCTTTCTTAACTAATTAATTTCACCTGATTCAGATGGCCATATACGGTTGAAAGAAACAAAAAACAAAGTTTAATAACCGGATATTTCCGATTTTATATTATTATTTGTATGGAACAGATTCAGAAAGAAGTTGAATTTCGTAATTTGCCCTTAACTGTATATCAGGAAATAGCAGCGCATTTGTGTCAAGTTGAAGGGGTAGAAGTGGATTTAATGCCCCAGACATCTTCTGAATTTGATTACAATCAAAGTCAAGTTGGTGGCTTGTCTATTTCATGGACAGCAAATACCAACGAGGAAAGAGTCAAGGAAATTTTAGCTTACTATCAAAAACGCTATGGCAGTTCTTGTTCTGAATAAAATAGGACTTACGCATAAGGATTATGTCTAATAGCATGCTATGCATACGGTACTTGCTGTGTAAATTGCCTTCCGTAGGTTACCCGATCAGGAGGAAGAAAGAAGAATCAACATGGAATACAAAAGTCAGTTGTTCCATTCACAGCAGGTTCTAAACCGCCTGTGCTGATCTGCTAAGATACCTTTAACAGATAACTTATACAGTGACCCATTAGGAAGTAAACTACTAACATCGCTGCTGCAGCTACAGCAACTAATGTACCAGCTAACATTAGCGAAAATTCTTTGCTCTCGTAGGCTCTCTCCATCAGGTGTAGTGACCAGGCTACCAGCGCCACATCGAAAATTAAAATAGGAATCAACATATTTCTTAATATTTCTTAATACTAGTAAACTAATACTAACATTGTTTTGGGGAAATGTGTCTAACCTGGGAGAGATGTAATTGGTCTCTACATCTTTTATTAACAAGGGATTCGTACTGGAACAGATCGTTCTAGTAGGTAAGTTTTAATTTGTGCCACGCTTAATTGTCCGTAATGTAATAGGGATGCCAGTAATGCTGCTTCTGCTTTGCCTGTGGTTAAGGCATCGTGGATGTGTTCACAGTTTCCAGCACCACCAGAGGCTATAACAGGAACTTGGACTGATTGAGCGATCACTCGTGTTAACTCTAGGTCATAACCAGCTTGAGTTCCATCTGCGTCCATACTTGTAATCAACAATTCTCCCGCTCCCCGTTTTGTTACTTCTTCTGCCCAATATAAGGCATCAATACCAGTATTCTCCCTGCCTCCACTCACATACACATCCCAACCTGGGTTTTCGGGGTTGAGTCTGCGCCTGGCATCAATAGCAACTACAATACACTGGTTCCCGAAGCGATCACTTGCCTGATTAATTAAATCTGGATTGCGGACTGCGGCAGAATTAATACTAACCTTGTCAGCGCCGGCTCGTAACAAACCTTTAACATTTTCTAAGGTTTGAATTCCTCCTCCCACAGTCAATGGAATGAAGACCTGTTCCGCAGTCCGGTAAACCACATCAACAATCGTGTCTCGGTCTTCATGAGTCGCTGTAATATCGAGAAACACTAACTCATCAGCACCAGCTTCGTTATAAACCTTGGCCAGTTCTACTGGATCACCTGCATCCTTGAGATCTACAAAGTTAATTCCTTTGACAACTCTTCCCGCCTTGACATCCAAGCAAGGTAAGATTCTTTTAGACAACATAACTTTTTCACTCCTCGTATTTGCTCGGAATTTAAATTGTAAATGTAATTAGGTGATTGGTGATTGGTGATTGAGGGAGAATATCCATCTTCCTACTGACAACTGACAACTGACAACTGACAACTGACAACTGACAACTGACAACTGACAACTGACAACTGACAACTGACAACTGACAACTGACATTATGGCGATAATCTCCTCGAAAAAACAGCCTCCAGAACCCAACAGACAACCAAAGCAGCAGCGGGAGTCAGCCAAAGCACCTTCCCAAAAAGCACCCCCCCATGAAAATATACTGCAACCGGACGCAGCTATTAATGAAGAAGGTAGGCAAGAAGAGAGTATTCGACCCCAGCGATTTGCTGATTACATTGGGCAGAAAGATTTAAAGGATGTGCTAGATATTGCTATTGAAGCAGCTAAGTCTAGGGGTGAGATTATAGATCATCTGCTGCTGTATGGCCCTCCTGGTTTGGGTAAAACCACAATGGCGATGATTTTGGCTTCCGAAATGGGGGTTAATTGCAAAATTACCAGTGCCCCAGCTTTGGAACGTCCAAGGGATATAGTTGGCTTATTGGTTAATCTCAAGCCAGGTGATGTGTTGTTTGTCGATGAAATACACCGACTATCGCGGATGACTGAAGAAATTCTCTATCCGGCAATGGAAGATTATCGCTTGGATATTACTGTAGGTAAAGGTTCTAGTGCCAGAATTAGAAGTATACCGTTGTCCAAATTTACTTTGGTGGGAGCTACAACCCGTGTTGGTGCGCTAACTTCACCTTTGCGCGAGCGCTTTGGCTTAATTCAAAAACTGCGATTTTATGAAGTGGATGAACTCAGTAGAATTGTTATCCGCACTGCTGAATTGTTAAAGACTACAGTTAACTGCAGTGGTGCTACTGAAATTGCTAAACGTTCACGGGGAACTCCCAGGATTGCAAATAGGTTGCTAAAGAGAGTACGTGATTATGCTGAAGTTAAATCTAGAACGGAAATTAATGAAACCGTTGCTGCAGAAGCTTTACAATTATTCCAAGTTGATCCTTGTGGATTAGATTGGACAGATAGGAAAATGTTAAGTGTCATTATTGAAAACTTTAATGGTGGTCCAGTGGGATTAGAAACTCTAGCCGCAGCGACTGGAGAAGATACCCAAACCATTGAAGAAGTCTATGAACCTTATTTAATGCAAATTGGTTATTTAAGCCGGACTCCTCGCGGTAGGGTAGCGACTAAGGCAGCTTATCAACACATGGGCTTTAAGCCACCTAATGAGCAGTTATCTTTGTTATGATTGCACGAAGACTCCTGACTTTTTGGAGAAATAGGGAACCTAAAGTTCTCAATTTGTAATTAAGCATTCAGCTAATGCCTAACCGCACGCTACGCGAACAGCAGTCAGCCTTTGCAGGCTAATACGAAAAATACCTATTTGATAATTAAGCAATTTCTCAAATATTCTGACTCCTGACTCCTGAATTCTTACCAACAGGTTTCCAAGGGAAACAAGTTAATTGTCAATTAAAAAGAGTCTCATAAATTATCCCTGAATATCAAATTGAGCAAGTTGATTTACTAAAAGTAGATGTAGAAAAAAGTGAACTAGATGTATTGTTGGGTATCGAAACTGAGGATTGGAAAAAGATTAAGCTAGTATTTGTGGAAGTACACGATTTAGATGATCGTCTAGACAAGATAAGTAATTCACTGAAAGATCAAGGATTTGCAAATATTAAGGTTGAAAAAGAAGCAATACTTAATAGATATAATATTTTTAGTTTGTATGCTTGGTGAGAAAAGGATTGACAAACTTGAGACTTCTTAGACATCCTTGGTTCCTGTCACTATCAGAATATCCTCTAATTACCTACTTTTTATTTTTTTATTATTTTAGAATAACTGGGACTATTTTCCTAGTTAGTTGTTGTTTGCTATATCATTAATTCTGTTGCACATCAAAGAGCCTTAAATGATTAAGATAGTTGGTATTTTCTTGAGTTTATTACTGATGTTTGGCTTTTGTATACCAGTGATGGCACAATCCCAACCAATTGCCACCCAAGAGTTACAACTAGGGGATGAGTTGGCAAATAAGGCGTTTGCGGCTACTAATAGGGGTGATTTTGTAGCAGCTGAAGACTATTGGACACAGATTATTGAAAAGTTTCCTATTAATGCAGGTGCTTGGATTAATCGCGGTAATTCTCGCGTGAGTCAAAATAAGTTGGAAGCAGCACTGACGGATTACAACAAAGCGATTGAGTTAGCACCAAATCTTACAGATCCCTATTTAAATCGGGGAACAGCGTTGGAAGGTTTGGGAAAATGGGAAGATGCGATCGCAGATTATAATTATGTCCTGGCACTAGATCCCAATGATGCCATGGCGTACAACAATCGAGGTAACGCTAAAACAGGTTTGGGAAAATGGGAAGATGCGATCTCAGATTACCAAAAAGCTACAGCAATCGCTCCTAATTTTGCCTTCGCTCGTGCTAATTATGCCTTGGCACTCTATGAAACTGGTCAAACAGATAAAGCTATCCGAGAAATGCGAAATATTGTTCGTAAATATCCTAAGTTTGCTGATATGCGTGCTGCTTTAACCGCTGCTTACTGGGTTGGAGGACAAAAAGGTGAAGCTGAAAGTAACTGGGTAGCAGCTTACGGACTTGATACACGCTATAAAGATATGGATTGGGTAACAAATATCCGTCGGTGGCCACCCAGTATGGTAGCAGCCTTGGACAAATTTTTAAAACTAAACTAGGCAATTATGCTTAAACTGCTTAGAAAGCGTACTTTTTCTTGATGAAAAGAAACTAGTACCGCCGTGAATTCAAAATGCTTCTTTCAGAAGAGCTATGGTAACAAAATAGTGCTTCCAGCAGGCTGCACCAACAAAATTCAAAATGAATACTGGGTAAGTTTTTCAGAGATTTGGAATGCTTGGTTTATTTACGCCGTACTGTACTAGGTTCAAAGCCTATCGGTGTCAACGGGGCTAAGGTGTACACACAAGTGGTCGAATTTAGCCAAGCCCTCACCGAACCGCCCCTAACCCCCAATACTGATGGGACAGGAATTTTCAAAGTCCCCCATGATTGGGGGATTTAGGTGGAAAAATAGACTCACACGAAGACACTCAAAATTTAACTCACAATTTAACTAAAACCTTTCAATCTCCACAAACTTAAACTGAAAGTCATTTTCCTGGGAATGCTCTTCTTTCGTTACTGTGCCAAAATTGGTAAATTCAGGAAAGTATACATCTCCCTCAAAATTACCTTCTACAATTGTTAAATACAGCTTATTAGCAAATTTAATTGCTTCTGCAAAAATTTCTCCTCCACCCGCAATAAATATTTCCTCCTTTTCACTCATTTTAGCCCATGTAACTGCCTCAGATAGTGAATAAAAAACAAGACAACCGGGAGCTTTATAATCATGACTTCTAGTAAGGATTATATTTGTACGATTTGGCAACGGATGATTAAAAGCAGCATAGCTTTTACGACCGAGAATCACAGGATGTCGCCAGGTTTTTTTCTGAAAATGTTGTAGATCGCTAGGAATATCCCAAGGAATACCTACACGAATGTGTTCCTTTTTTGAGTCAGCTAAAATCCGATTTTCGGAAATGGCAGCAATGAGACTAATCAGAGCCATAATTGACAATATCCTGATTTTGGAAACGGTTGAAGGATTACCTTCTGCTGTTAAGACTCTCACAACTGATAAGACAATGAAAGCTCGCGCCCGTGCCTTGGAAGAAAAAATTAGCTCTGAAGATGGTGTAGCAAGACCAGTTGAAATTTTTGATCCCTATACTAAAAACAGTTTACAAGTGTCATTCTGAACGTTCGCGGAGCGTCTCTAAAAGAGATAGTGAAGAATATCCGAGATACTAGAGCCTACGGCACGCTCCGGGTTCACCCAGTGTCCCGAAGGGATACACTGCACTACGTTAACCTATGGCGTAAGCCACACTGCGCTATCAGTATGACATAAGTCCAAGTCTCACCGGTGTGCAGTATACTGACCATCTTCTTCAGTTATTCAGTTTTCAAAGTCAAATCATCCTAGAGTCAAAAACTCGCTGACTTTGAAAACGCTTTCCCTTCACAACCATTTTCACACCCCCAGACGGACCCAATAAAGCGCCCTTCCGTGCAGGTTGTACTAGTTCAGTATCAGCCAATTCCATCTCCCATTGAGACAAGATAGTTGGTAAAACCAACTTCATCTTAAACAAAGCAAAAGCCATACCAATACAACGAAGATTTCCACACCCAAAAGATAAAAACTCAGAAGTGCTAAATTGACGTTCTAAAAAACGCTCTGGTTTGAACTGCTTAGAATCAGGATATAAATCTTCTCGATGATGGGTTAAATAAATACAAGAAATAACCAAAGTTCCAGGTTCTAAATTATAACCCATCACCTCCACCGGTGATTTTACCAATTTATTTAAAGCTAACATCGCTACCGGATACAAACGCAATGTTTCTGAACAAACAGCATTTAAATAGGGTAATTTGAAAATCTCATTAGCATCAGGCTTTTCACCCAAATTATCCAATTCTTGGAATAGTTTTTCTCGCATCTGTGGGAAATGATGAATCCAGTAAAGCGCCCATGTTAACGAAGTTGCAGTAGTTTTATGACCAACTACCAATAGAGTTATTAACTCATCCCGTAACTCAACATCACTCATTTGTTGACCTTGTTCGTCCTTAGCAGCCATCATCAAGGACAATATATCAGTGCCAGATGGATCTCGGTTCTCCTGAGGTTTCTTAACTTCCGCATAAATAATGTCCATTTGATCTGTTAACTGTAAGAATTTTCCCCAAGGACTCCACGCACCTAAATCTTTTTGCAATAATGGAAAAACTAACATCATTACTCTTAAAAAAGGTTGCTCAGTATTGAGGATTGTTAGTAGTAGTTTCTTAAGTTCCTCATAACGTGACCTACTCTATAAACCAAATACAGCTTTTAAAACTACCTCAAAAGATATTTATTGTATGGAATATAGGAGAGTAAATGGTTTTTCCAATTGCCAGTTATTAGTCACCTGCTGTGTAATTGGGCGGATTAAATCACCATAAGCCAGCATTCTCTTCCCGTGTAAAGGAGAAGTTAACAACTTGCATTGGCGTTGGTGTGGCTTACCTTCTACGGCGAGTAGAGATTTGTTTCCTAACAACGGTGCTTAAATACCCGCAGGCGCACCGGAGTCTAATTGTTTTGGGTCAGTGGTAAAAATTTGTTGAATAGCTTGGGGGTTGTTCATGAAAACTTGTGGCTTAAAAACGGGATCAATTCTTAAGGAGAAAATCTCACCGTAGTTTTTAGTACATTCTTCCATATATCCCAAAGGGTCTTTCAAGCATTGGAAAGTCTGTATCCAAGGGTGGTATTGAGGTCCATCGGGCAGTTTAAATGCAGACATTTTCATTTATCTCCCAATAATTCCAGCAACAAAAGACCTGTCAGGAAAATTAACTTGGTGTCAAAAAAATGGTAGAAGAGAATTTTGAGGGTGTAGGAAAAGGAAAAATCCACTAAATTAACTATATTCAAGAACATCCACATCGTAGAAAACAAATACTAGGAATAACTAACCATCAGTTTCAAGACTTGTTAGCCCGAGGTGAAATGCAGCATAAAAAACTTCAAGGTGACATAGAAAGTAAAAAGATAGGTATAAATCAGAAAGGAGCAGGCAGGGGGGAAACCAAAACTAGAGATAAAAGAACAGGTATGTCTATCCTTGTTCTATTTGAGGAAAATGCCAACATTTGAGGTTTTAGGTTTGCATTTTGGTATATCGAAAATCGAGGCAAAGGACACATTTCATTACTGGCTAAAGATATTACGAAATGTTTTCCCTCCTAGTCTCCTTGAACAGGTAGAAAAACATGATAGCGATTATGCCATGGCGACTCAGGATAAAAGGCAGGAAACAAAGAGTTTTCCACCAAGGGTATTTTCGTTTAATAGGTCATTAGACTTGTAAAAATATTCCGGGTACCTTACCTCAACAAAGATTTCCCCTGAGTTCCCCAATTTACTCACAAGTAATTCTTACTAACTATTTATGGTTTAGTCACATTAGGAATTGGTTCATTAGTTTTGCCTATTTCATAAATGTTATGGATATGAGGTAAGTTATGAATTTCTCATCAACATATTCATGGATAGGAACTATCCGTACCTATTCCCAACCCTGATTCTTTCCTTGGCTCTTTCCTCATCTTAACACTATGGAAAGCCATACACAGACTACTTTGTAGATTTCCGGACGTCTCTCTTATTATCAATCGGTAATTTCTACACCATCACTTCATTGATATTAGAACATTTATTTTCTTTCCCACTCCTGAATCTGACCTGGTGTTAATTCCTGCACATTACTAAATACTATCTTTGCACCGGCTTTCATCAGGGTTTCAGTATAAGTATCCCTTCTTACTGCTGTTTCCTGGACATGAGGTGGTAAAACTCCCACACCCAACCAAGTCCGAGAATTATCTACAGCTTTTGCTTTTTCCACGGTGTGCATATCTGCTACCGTATCTCCTACATACACCACCGTTTGTTTTGTTTCACTACCATTTTCTAACAAATTAATCGTAGCAAATAATCCCGTGGGGTCTGGTTTGCCTGGTGCATCTTCCATTGCTATTAATATAGGAGACTGTAAACCCAAGCGTTTTTCTAAGACGTAGTTAGCAGAACCCTGTGTGGCACCACTGAAAAAACCCCAAGCAATACCAGATTGAGTTAGTTCTTGAAAATAACTAGGTTGTGCTAATAAAGGTTCGTTACAAATATATCCATTCCAGTTTTCTGGGTCTGTACCACGGTAACGAGTTTGAAAATAGCTAACAATCTCTTGATAATTTAATTGCAGTTGGGCACGGGTTTTTCCTTGGTTGACAAAATGGCCGTAAATTAATTCTTCGGAAGCTTCCCAATCGTTATTCCAAATCCCTTCTGATTTGAGATTGTCGATGTCTGTTGGTGTGGGACGATAGGCTTGGGCGGTAAAATGTTCTACAGTATCTGATATGGCTCGACGATAGGAACCGCTAACGTCACGAATTACGCCATCTATATCAAAAATGATGATTGTATTTGTTTGTTTGGTCATGGGAATGGCAAATTAATTAATGTTTTCAAGATTTCAATCTCGATTACTACCAAATTTCAATTGATTTGCTCTGTTAGATGAATACACAAAGGCATTAAGTAGCAAAGCTTACATATTGCTTTTACTCACTAATAGGGATTATTTGAAATTTCAACTAAGGTTCGATTGCTCGGATGGTCTAATCATAGTCCATTTCAGAAATTGTATCAACAGGTAAAATAGCTGAAACCTTTGCTTTATAAGGTGTGTGGGTGTGTGAATTACAAAAAATGCCTCAAACCACATTGTCCAGATAGAGATTCAGATATTTTTTGCAGTATCTGATTTTTTACACCCACCCATCTGTGCAAAAATCGAAAATCAAAAATTTCTGCATTCTGTCACCTGTCACCTGTCACCTTTATGTTAATATTCAATCTCATTAATCAATTGGGCAGATATTAAGTTACAATAAGGGGTCGCAAACTTAGTAAGTCATAGCCGGATTTGTCCCGGAGGTACGATTGACGAAATTTATCTTAAAAATTCTCTGGTTAGATGAGAACGTTGCCTTAGCAGTCGATCAAGTTGTCGGTAAAGGCACAAGTCCCTTAACTAAATACTTCTTCTGGCCTCGTAATGATGCTTGGGAAGAACTCAAAAAAGAGTTAGAATCCAAACACTGGATTACTGATGTTGATCGCGTTGAGTTGCTGAATAAGGCAACAGAAGTGATTAACTATTGGCAAGAAGAAGGCAGAAATCGCCCGATGGCAGAAGCGCAGTTGAAGTTTCCTGAAGTGGCCTTCACAGGTAGCGCCTGATTGTTTTAGTTTGGTGATTGGGTAATTGGTGATTGGTAATTGGTAATTGGTAATTTTTAATTACTACCCGATTTCCAATTATCCCACAGTTTGATGGTTTTGTCCCTGCTACCACTGGCAATTAGTTGTGAATTTGGACTAAGGGCAATTCTAGATACTGAGTCAGTATGATCAAAGAGAGTGGCTATTTCCAATAGTTTACTGATATACCAAAGTTTGATTGTTTTATCCCAACTGCAACTAATTAGGGTTCCACTATCGGCTGTAAAAGCTAATCCTGGTAAGTACCAGGATTCCGCTAGATGTGTGCTAATTAACTTACTTGTGTTGACATCCCACAATTTAATGGTGTTATCGTCGCTACCAGTTGCTAAAATCTGTCCGTTGGAACTAAAAGCAACTGCTAGAACTGTTCTTGTATGATCTACAATGGTTGCTAAGAATTGATACGGGTAGTTCTGTAATTTTTGGTCTATTTGTAGTTTCCATAGACGCACTGTGCGATCACAACTGGCACTAGCTAATATATCATTTTTGGAACTGAAGGCGATCTCATTTATTTATAATTTATAATTTATGTCCTGTCAGTGTACAAATTTCTGCACCTGTATTTACATCCCAAACTTTAATAGTTTTATCCCAACTACTACTGGCAAGAATATTGCCCGCATGGTTAAGAACTACTGATTTTACAGCGCGTAAATGTCCACTTAATGTAGCAATTTCTTGCCATGTATTTACATTCCATAATTTTATTTTCATCACTTGCTATTGCTAAAATTTGTCTATTGGTGCTAAAAAACACTGATTTTACATATTTTGTATGTCCTGGCAAGTTAGCTAATAATTTTTGAGTTTTTACATCCCAAATTTGAATGTTTTTACTATCATCACCGCTGGCTGATATTTGGTTATCTGGTGTAAATACTAAGGTGTGAATTTGGCTATCAGGATTATATTGAATGGTGATATTTTTTGAACTGCAAGATGGAAACAGATAAATGTGGATGATGGTTTTTTATTCCTAGTATGGTGATGATTTCTGATGTTGATTGCCAGCGTTGTTGTAAGTCGGGGTTGATGATTTTTGTTAGGGTTTGCGCTAGATGTTCCCTAACTGTTGTAGTTAAATACTCTCGCCAAATCCAGGTATTGTTGGCAATATCAAATAAATCAAAGGGGGGAATTTCTGTCAGTAGATAAATACAAGTGACTCCCAAACTATAAAGGTCACTGGTAAAGGTTGCTGTTCCTTGTATTTGTTCTGGGGCGCTATATTCAGGACTAACAATTATTTGTTGTTCTCTGATATCGTTAAATGTGGTTAATGGTTGAGCATATCCAAAATTAACTAAGACTAAATTCTACCATTTTTGATTACGAAAGGATTCTCTAAGAGGCTGATAAAGTAAATGTAAAGGGGAGTAGAAAAGGAATATTGGAAGGATAGGATACATAAAATCTAGTGTATTTACATAGCTACTGATGGAACGAAAGTCTTACCCCACAGACTTA
>ERZ1034377.22-NODE-22-length-78480-cov-7.147520_pt1 | contig 78480 bp, 67 predicted proteins | sample MGYA00520584_ERZ1034377 | MGnify/ENA primary metagenome ERZ1034377 (study PRJEB33736, sample SAMEA104288464) | Azolla filiculoides | biome: Urban; feature: water surface; material: ditch water | place: Netherlands | collected 2014 ... | reverse complement strand
GGGCGGCCGGAAAACCTTTCGCAAATTGCCTGTGATATCCGAAACGACCTCCCACGTCGCGGCACAGGAAGGATTGGGATGCGGCCATGCTGCTGGATTTCGAAGACGCCGGAACGCCGGAAGAGCTGAAGGCCGATGTCGTGGTCATCGGCGCTGGCGCGGTCGGACTTTCCATCTACGCCGATCTGCTGCGCAACGGGCGCGACGCGATCCTTCTGGAAGCCGGTGGATCGAGCCTCGACATGCGCTCGCAATCCGTCATTCGCAGTGCGACCAACACCGGGCATTTCCTTGAAGGCCTTCATCTCGGCCGTTACCGCTATCTCGGCGGAACGACCAATTTCTGGGCTGGCCAGCTGATCGAGTTCGATCCGATCGTTTTCGAAGAACGTCCCTGGCTCGGGCTCAAGGGATGGCTCTTCGGCAAGAACGAACTGCAGCCCTATTATCGCAAGGCCATGGCTCATCTGGGCATGGGAAGCGCACTTGAGACCGATGACGCGGTCTGGCAGCGCAGCGGTATCACGCCGCCGAAGCTTGCCGACGATGTCGACTACTTTTTCACCCGCTGGATCAAGATCGCCAATTTCGCCAAGCTGTTCCAGAAGGACATACAGTCCGGCAACGGCAAGGTCGTGTTGAATGCCAATGCGGTCGGCTTTGCCAAACCGCAGGACGGCAAGGGTCACGCGGTCCGCATCCGCACTTTCGATGGACGTCAGGGCACGGTCTACGGACGAAAGATCATTCTGGCGCTGGGAACGATCGAGACCAGCCGCCTGCTCCTTCTGCCGTATGAAGATGGAGCCGCGACGCCGTGGAGTGAGAACCCGTGGCTCGGGCGCGCCTATATCGACCATCTCGACTTCAATGTCGGCGATGTGACACCGATCGACCACGACCGCTTTTCGAATCTGTTCGAAAACATGTTCTATGACGGGCACAAATATAACCCGAAGATCAAGCTTTCCGAAAAAGCCCAGCGCGAGCGCCAGTTTGTCGGCGCGGCCGGTGCCTTCATCTACAGCACCTCCTACAAGGAGCACTCGGACAACGTAAAGCTCTTCATCCGTTCGATCGTCAGCGGCAAGATGCCATCGAACCTCGGCAAGCTGCCGGGACATCTCATGTCGCTGTGGCGTGTGGCAGTGCCCATGGTATACCGCTACCTGCGTTCGAGCCGCATGTTCCATCCCAAGGGATCGAGCATTTTCCTTCGCATCACCTCTGAACAGGTTCCGCTCGCCGAAAGCCGCATCACGCTGAAGGACGAGAAGGATCAGCTGGGCGTTCCGACTATCAACGTACATTGGCAGGTGGATGGCCGGGAGCTTGAAACGGTTGCCTATTTCGCGGAGACGGTCAGCGCTGGCCTGAAGGCACAAGGGCTTGCTGAACTTGCCGTAAACCCGCTTCTGGCGGCCCGTGATCCCGAATTCCTGAAAAAGGGTGACGATACGAACCACCAGATGGGCGGTTGCCGCATGGGCGCCACGCCGGATGATGGCCTGGTGGACGCCAACTGCAAGGTTTTTGGTGCAGATGATATCTACGTCGCAGGCGCGGCTGTCATGCCGGCCTCGGGCTTTCCGAACTGCACGCTGACGTCCATTGCGCTCGGCCTCAGGCTCAGCGAGCATCTGCGGAGCGCTTCATGATCGAGACAACGCTGCCCAACGGACGCAAGACGGACAGGCTGGTCTTCGGTTGCGCTGGCATTGGCGGATCGCTGGACTATGCGGCAAGCCGCAAGCTTCTCATGGCCGCCTGGGAGGCGGGCTTTCGCCATTTCGACACCGCACCATCCTACGGCATGGGGATGTCCGAGGCCTATCTCGGGCGCTTCCTCAAGGAAGTAGGCGCCACGGATGCGACGATCACGACGAAGGTCGGGATCGCCAAACCGGCTGCGGTTTCCGGATCGAAACGGCTGGTCATGTCGGTCGTCCGGCCGATCCTCAACCAGGTTCCCGCCATTCGCCGCAAGCTGGGCGACCGCATGCGCCAGGGTGCTGCACGCGGCCAGTTTGCGCCGGAATTCATCGAACGGTCCCTCGATGAAAGCCTCAAGGCGCTGAATGTCGAGCAGATCGACATCTACCTGATGCACGAGCTCACCCGCGAGGATCTGACCGATGAGCTGGAGCGCGTGATCGAGCGCGCCAAGGCGTCAGGCAAGATCGGCAGCGCCGGTATCGGATCCAGGCGACAGAAGTTCGCGGCCCTCGAAGGCGCAACGCCCGATATCTACGAATTCTTTCAGACGAGTTGGGACTGGGACAACCCGTCTCTCCCGCGGCCCGCACACGGGATGGCCAACTGCCACGGGGCCTTGCGGGCAATCGGTTGGCTCGAAGCCCAGCTCAACGCAGCCGGCGACCGCCAGCCCGAAATTGCGGCCAAGCTCGACGTCGATATTGGCAATCCGCAGACAAAAGCGGATATACTGTTGTCGATGGCGCTGGCAGACAGCGGCAATGGCCTTGTGATCGCGCAATCGAGCAGGCCGGCGCGCATTGCTGACATCAGGCTTGACCAGCGCGTAGCAGACCCCAACAGGATGGGCGGAATTGCCAATGACCTTTTCCGACGCAAATAGCACGCGCCCCACGACGAAGTACGAGCGCATCTTCCTCCGGCTTTACCTGATCATGCTGGGGGCATGCTTCTATTTCATCTTTTCTGACATCACGAACGTGGACACGATCGAAAAGGCAGGCAACTCGCTGTTGTACCGCTCGATCTGGGTGCTGCTCTACAGCGGCCTGATCGTCTTTTCCTTCAGTGCCATTTCGCAAATCATACCGCGCTTCAAGATCCCGGCCCTGTTGGTCTTCGTCAGTCTCCAGACGTTTGCTTTCAAGGGATACGAACCTGAAAGCGTAATGAAGCTCACCATGTACATGCTGACGCTGCTGTTCGGCATCTGGCTGGCAGCGCGTTTCAGTTTCGAAGAGTTCTTCAGCATCTACTACAGACTGGCGTCCTACATCGCCGTCATTCACATCGCGATCTTTCCCGCAGTAAGCCATATCTCACACAAGTTCGAACCGCTTGCGCGTGCCAACGTGTTCGGCATGTCGATCTATTCCGGTCTTTTCGCGCACAAGAATGAGGCGGGGCTCTTCTTCGGGATCGCTCTGGTCATCGGTTTCACGAAGCTCTTCTTCTCAGGGCAGACGCCCAAGGTCGGCGCCCTGCTGATGCTCGGGTTGATCTTCTTCAACCTCGGCATGTCGGGAGCCGCGAGCCCTTTGATTTCAGCGCTTTTTGCCTGCGCAGCCGTTGCTGGCCTCAACCTTGCCCGTCGCTATGGCAAGGCTGGCATCGGCATCCTGATGATCCTGCTGCCGCTTCCGGTTATCATCGTCCTCAATGCCGCATGGTTCCTGAGCCTCTTCGGGCGCGACCTGACGCTGACCGGGCGCAGCTACGCCTATGAAAGCTGGTTCCCGTATTTCAAGCAGCACTTCATATTCGGCTACGGCTATGGCGAGTTCTTCAGTTCATCTCCAAATGCGCCGGGCGTTCAGCTCAATGCGGGCAAGGCCTATGCCCACTTCATGAATTTCGAGAGCGGCGTCCTGCAGACCGGGATCGACTTCGGTGGCATCGGCCTGGCGGTGATGGCGGCCGTTTTCCTCTATGCGGCCTTCCGGGCAATCACCTATTCCGGGACCAAGGGAGCGCAACGCTACTTCCCATTCGGCATCGTCTTCTTCCTTTTCATGTCAACGTTGAACGAGGTGTATATCGTTGCCTTCAACACGCTGACACCCGCATTGCTCTTTTACATCTATTCAAGGTTCCGCCTTCTCTACGGCAAGACGGCACCAGCCGCCGAGAGGCCGCCCGTTGCCCCATCCTTGCTGGATGCAAGGCAACGCGCCTGATCATTTCGAAAAGTTGATTGATGAACCCTTTTGTACAGAAATTCCTGTCGCTCTATCGATCGTGGGGTCGCGGGTTCCTGTTCGGCATCTTCGAACAAGGGCTGCTGAGCGGCACCTCGTTTGTTGTGACCGTCATTTTAGCGCGTGTGCTCGGCGCCACCGAGTTCGGCTGGTTCAGCGTGATCTGGGCCTTCGTCATCTTTCTCGAGTCTGCGGCTAACGGATTGTTCGGCGATGCCATTCCCTCCCTCGCGCACAAGCTAAGGGAAAGCCTTTGGCCGCAGTTCCGGGCCTCGATATTCCTGTCCATGCTGACCGTTTGCGTCGTCGTCTGCGTGCCGCTTCTGCTCGTCGCAGGCGGACTGGAGCTCGCGGGCTTCGTCTATCCTGCTGCGGTGATCCCTGCGATTTTCTTCTTCGGCGTCCAGCGCATGCAGAATGTCGTTCGCCGGACCTATTATCTCGACGGGTTGCGCGGACGCGCAGCACTCAGCGCCTGCGCCAATGTCGCCGTGACCTTTGCAGCGCTGGAAGGCGTTCACAAGCTTTTCGGCCTGTCGGCGTCCTCGGCGTTCATATGCCTGTCCGCCGGCAGCGTGGCTGCGCTGATCACCGGAGCGAGCTATATCGCGGGATATGAGCGCCCCAGCCGACGCCTTTATTTCTGGGTTATTCGCAATCTCTGGCTAAAGGGCCGCTGGACCATGGCCTCGGCCACCATGTCGTGGATCGGGAACATGGGCGTAATCCCGTTTGCTGCGTTCCTGATTTCACCCGTCGCTGGCGGCGGCGTTCGCGCGATCCAGACCATGGTGTTGCCGCTGGTACAGGTAAACCAGATCCTCATCTCGATCCTCGTACCCAAGATGGCCGGCAAGATGCGGACCGAAGGCAGGGGCAAGATCAGGCAGCTGGCGGTGAAGTTGATCGCGCTTCTGAGCCTGATCGGTTTTTCCTATGCAGCCGTCATTGCGATCGGCGGCGAAGCACTGTTCGAAGCGCTCTTCCACTTTGAAAAGGGCCAGATCACGAACCTGGCCATCACCATCGCCGTCCTCGGATACGCGTTTGAGGGCATTCGCTATGGCTGCAACATCATGCTCTATTCCGTCGGCGATACCGTCATCGTTGGCCAGGGCCAGATCGTTTCGATGCTCAGCGCCATCGTGATCATCCCGATCCTGGGCCATTATTTCGGGCTAACTGGTCTTGTTCTGGGCATGACGATTGCGAACAACATCAACACGCTTTACGTGGCTGGCAAGTTTTTCCGGGCTAAAGCGCCTTTGGGCACGAGGGGCTGACAATGATTGGCAAATATTGGAAGGCGCTCAAGAAGAAGCTGTTCGTGGGCAAGACCGTTCACGCGGGCCGCAACTTCCACATCGGGCTCTATTCCATCATCACAGCGCCCAAACGGCTGGACATTGGAGATGATGTCTATGTCGGCAAGCACTGCTCCATCCAGGTCAGCGGGCGCATCGGTAATGGTGTTCTGATCGCCAACAATGTCGGTATCGTTGGCCGTCGCGATCACGATATCCGCCATGTGGGTGTGCCCATTCGCCTGGCAAACTGGATCGGCGATCACGACTATCTCGCCAGCGATCCCAAGAACCATGTCGACATTGGTGACGACGTCTGGATCGGTTTTGGTGCGATCATCATGTCGGGTGTCAGGATCGGGCGTGGCGCCATCATTTCATCGGGCGCCGTCGTCTTGAAGGACGTGGAGCCCTATGCCGTTGTTGCCGGTAACCCGGCCCAGAAAATCGCCGAACGCTTCAACGCGGCGGAAATCGCCGCTCATGAGAAGAAGCTCGCCGAAAAAGGATATCGGTCGTGAAGAGAGTGTCCTACATATTCCCGATTTCGCATCGGTTCCGTTACCCCTTTCACGTGGCACTGCGCGAAGAACTCGCAAAATCTGACATCGACTACACGGTCGCGTATTGCGCGCCCTTCGGCGCGAATGTCGCGAAGAAGGATACGGTCGATATCGATTGGGGCCAGAAGGTTCCGATGTGGAAAATCGGGCCTGCGGTTCTGCAGTTCGCATTCTCGGAAGTCTGGCGCTCCGATCTCGTTGTCATCCAGCAGGAAAACAGGCTGCTGCTCAACTATTTTTGCCAGATCCTTCATATGCTGGGTCTGAAGAAGGTCGCGTTTTTTGGTCACGGCCGCAATCTTCAAGCGGTCAAGACAGACTCGCTCCTCGAAAAGTGGAAGCGTTTCTGGGCAACGCGGATCGGCTGGTGGTTCGGCTACACGGACTCCACGAGGGCGTACCTGCTGGATATCGGCTATCCGCAAGACAAGATCACCGTGTTCCAGAACTCCATCGACACATCGAACATTTCGCGGGAGATTGCCGCGCTGACCGATGCCGACCTGGACAACGCTCGCAAGACGCTGGGAATCACAGGAACAAATGTCGCGGTCTATGTCGGCGGCATCTACAAGGAAAAGCGGATCCCGTTCCTGATTGAAGCGGCAATCGCCATCCGCAAACGTGTGCCCGACTTTGAATTCGTGGTCATCGGCGGTGGCGATGCGGCGCATCTCATCAAGGAGGCGGCACAGCAGCATCCCTGGATCAAGGTCGCCGGTCCCCGCTTCGGGCCGGAAAAAACGGCAATGGTCAAGCTGGGCAAGGTTTTCCTCATGCCGGGTCTGGTTGGCCTCGGCATTCTGGATGCCTTTGCCTACGGAACACCGATGGTTACGACCGATCTGCCATATCACAGCCCTGAAATCGTCTACCTCGAAAGCGGCGTGAACGGCGTCATGGTGAAGGACTCCGAAAGCGTCGATGCCTATGCGGATGCCGTTTCCACGATTCTCACTGACGAGACCTACAGAACACGTCTTGTCGAAGGGGGCTATAGAGCACTATCTGGGCTGGGTATTGAACAGATGGCTGCACGATTCGCGGAAGGGGTAAGGCTCGCTTTGTCACGAGCCTGAAATTTTACCAAATGTCGATGATAGGGCCGGCCTCCGGTCCCACGCAAATGCGTACACATCATCGAGACTTGGTATGACCCATCCGCAGACATCGGCATTCCCTTTGGCCTGATCGTTTGTGGATGAGATGGTAAGCATGAAAATTACCCGCAGGCACACGCTTGGGCTGGTCGCAGCCGCATTGATGACCACTGTAGGTCCCTTGCCGGCGCAAGAGATGAAGTCCAACGGCTTTTCGAAGCTGAAGGCAAAGCTCGACGACGGTCGCAGTGCGCGCCTCATGATCTGGGGTGACAGCACGGGCAATTGCCGCAACAACAAGGGACGCTGGCCAATCCGCCTCGCGCACAGGCTGGCCGAAACCTATCCCGGTCATGCGGTTCATCTGAAGAACTGGAATACCAAGACGCTCGCAAGCTTCGACACGCCCGTGATCGTCAGCAAGGGCAGCGGGTTTGGTGCGCCTGTCCTCGAAATCCTCAACATGTCCGTCAGCGGCTCGGTACCGCAGCTCATGATGGGAGAGCTCTGGCCATTGACGATTGGCTCGGCAGAGCCAGACGCGCTGATCATCAACCACGGTATCAATCTTGTTCTCGGCTGGAACCCGAAAAGCCAGCATGGAACGCTGTGGCTCGGCGCCATGCTGACGGCAATCTGGCAATTCTGGTCGCGCTGGCCCGACTGCCCCATTTCCTGCGTGCTCCAAAGCCCCCAGCGCGACACGGCTCGGTATGATGCGCTGGTCCACTACTGGAACACGGTATCCGGGATCACGGGCATTCCACTGATCGACATCTTCTCGATCTACCAGAAGGCAGGAAAGCCGTCGGACTGGTATGTCGACAACACGCATCCAAGCGAGCCCAAGGGCAACACCATATGGGCTGATGCTATTTGGTCGCACTACCGCGCGTCTCTTCCATTGCAAGGCAGTTTCCGCAACGATTTCAATCGTGCTGCACCGACCGCGCAACTGCTGGACAACCCCGATTTCAGCCTTTGGGCCGATACGTCCAACGCGCCAGATGGCTGGGATACGATCGGAAGCGTGCGATTTGCCCGTGACACGCATATGACCGCAGGTGTCGAACGCCCGTTTTCGCTGCTGATGACCGCACCTGGCGGCAAACCCGCCGGAATCCGCCAGTTTCTGACACCTGAAAAGCTGAAACTGTGCGCCGGACGCCGGGTCTTCTTCGTTGCCCGATGCAACAAGGGACACCAGACCAGTGTCACATCCCTGGGTTCGATCGAGGTTGTCATCCGGTCACCATCAACGGGCGACTCCTATCTGGGCAACAAATACTACAACAACAAGCAGGGTGCCTTTGCCTGGTGGGGCATAGGACCAATTGTCGTCCCGGATGATGTCGAGCAGCTGGAAGTTCGACTCTATCACGACCATTCGAATGCGCCATCGGGGCAATTTCCGGTCTGGTTCGATCAGGCAAGCCTGGTCATCGGAAGCAGGCCGGGCCTCCCCGGCGAGACGTAATTTGTGCGCCGAAGTGCCCCATAAAATGTCACGACAATTCGGATTGTTTTCTGCGTATTAGTGAAATTTTATATAGAGCCCGCGTAGAGTTCTCCGGATTTTTTTGATCTGGGACGCTCTCGTGAAGACCGTAACACAACTTTTGCGCGCTACTCGCAGCCTTTTCGAGAGCCGAAGTGGCAACTTCGGAATGATGACGGCAATTCTTCTGCCGGTGCTGCTCGCGGCGGTCGGAATGAGCATCGACGTTGCGCGTCTGGTCAACGACAAGCAGCGCTTGCGCGCCTCGTTCGACGCGGCATCGCTGGCAACGACATCGGCCCTGTCCGCAGGCACAATCACGGAATCCGACGCGCAGTCCTTTGCAACCAAGCTCGCTGCAGGTCAGCTTGCGGCAAACCTGAATGCTACCCAGCTCGCGGCGTTGAAATCGTCCCTCGTGGCAACCGTGACATCGACAACCACCGGCGGAACCAAGACATACTCGGTCAAAGTTACTGGCGGTTTTTCAGAAAATCTGACCGTCTTCTCGCTGTTCATGGGTGCCCGCACGATGACCGTGCGCAGCTCCAGCCAGGCAAGCGGTGCGGCAAAATCCACCAACGCGATTTCGCTATATCTTGTCCTCGACCGCTCCGGCTCCATGTCGTTCGTGACCGACACGATCGACAGCAGCAAGACACGCTGCCAGAACTATACAAGCTCGAACTGGGGCTATTATCCCAACCTCAACTCCACCTCGCCCTGCTACATCAACAAGATCGCGTCTCTGAAAACGGCAGCCGCGACTTTGTTCGACAAGCTCGACACCATCGAATCGTCGGATACGACCAACACGATCCTCCGGACCGGCGCTGTCTCGTTCACCGATACGCAGCAAACACCCAGCGCGATGGCCTGGGGCACTACGGCGGCGCGTAACTACGTCACGGCTCTGCCGGCCTACCCGACCGGCGGCACGGACATGACGGATGCAATGCAGACGGCCTATTCGGGGCTGACCGCCGCAAGTGAGAAGGCCGCCCAGACATCAAAGGGCAACACCTCGTTCTACAAGTTCATTGTCCTGATGACGGACGGCGAAAACACCGGCAACAGCAGCAACTGGAATCCGGCGCTGGACGCGGAGACCTTGACAACATGCACCAGTGCGCGGGCAGCGGGCATCACCATCTACACCGTCGCCTACATGGCGCCTGCAAACGGCAAGGCTATGCTTCTCAGCTGCGCCGGTGATGCGTCGAACTATTTCACGGCCGATGACATGCCGAGCCTCGTCAGCGCCTTTACCACCATTGCCGCCAAGGTGACGCAGCAGGCAACGCGCATTACCAACTGACCCGAAACGCCGGTCGCCGGCTCTCACGGCACGCCGAACAGGAGTACCGACCAAACGGGCATCTTGCAGGCAAGGCGTTCCGACAGGCAGGATTTCGCTGGAGAGCGAGCGGGAACGTCGGCAAGAACGGACAGGACCTCATCCCATGACGTTGCGCTTGTTTCGCATTCAGATCGTCCAGATCTTCCTTTGTGCCCTGTCCCTGCTTGTCGTGAGCTTCCCGGCATTGGCCGATGGGATTGACCAGGTTCGCCGGATTGAGATCCGCCATTTCGCCAAGTCCTGCCGCAAGATCGATCTCGCCGCAGATTATCTTCACCAGATCGATTTCAACAACGACGGCCTCACCGATCTCATCACCGAGCCCGAGCTGGCCGCTTGCGACGGCGTCAAGGCACCTGAGTGCAATCTGCTGGGCTGCCCGCACCGTTTCTATGTCCAGACGGATGACGGTTCCTATGCCATGATCGCGGAAATGCAGTTCTACTCCTACACCACCTACAGGCGCTACGGAAACACCGTGCTGGCGCTCATTGTCCAGGGGCCCTATTGCGGTCGCAGCACCGCACAGACCTGCAAGATTACGTACAGGATCCGGGACAAGCAGATTATCGAATTAAAGAGGGAATAGGATCAGAAATGGCTGTCCCCAATCCGATAAAATTTGAATAAAATTGTATATTCCAATTAACTTTATGTAAAGAATGAAGTTGAATGCGCTGAAGTATCCGTCATTATTGGTATTGATCTGAAATTTTCCCTGTTCCAGTTGGGTTAAAGTCAGAAAATAAATATTGGTAGGTGTATTCATGGCGCACAATTCATTTGGAGACGTTTCAGGGCATAACGGGCTCGGCAATCCGGCAATTGATGGCCAGCGTGTCGCGAACGACCGCATCAAGACCACGAATGGCCGCTCCGGAGCGGACAGCGATCTTGCCTGGGAAACCGAACTTTTCAATGCAAGCAATGGCATGACCTTCGGGCTTGACGGACGCAAGAAGCCCGACCCGCAGACATCGCTCGAAATGTTCGAACAGGAAATTTCCTCCTGGGATCAACCGCCGAAGTCATCGGGAAACTGAGACGCGGTTGACTGTGTCGCCAGGAGTGAAGGCGGCGCAACAATCTTGACCGGCGCAATCGACCACGCAGGATTTGCGCCAGTCCGCTCGCAAACGGCATTCGCCATTGCGAGCCGTGTTCGCTAAAGTTTTACCAAATTTCCCTGCTAGGAGTTAACTAGACTTCTTGGGTGGAAAGTAAGAAGCGCATGGCATGATCGTAGCTGCAACGGGATGCGTCAACACAGGGACGTTTCGCGTTTGCATTCAGAGGGTCATGAAAATCATGAGTAAACGCGCACGCGGCATTATGGTCGCCTTCGGAATCTCGATTACCATGTGGGCGGGGATCATTTTCACGTTCCACGCGGCCGTGTCGTCGCACAACGGCGGCGTTGATCTGTCGACCACCGCAAGCGTCAAATGATTTGAGACGTCCTTCGACGGGCATGGAAGACATGCAGGAGCCCGTCTCGTGCTGCCGTGCGATACGCATATCGGGCAGCATCGTATGACACAGCCCACATGATCAGGCTGAGCAAACCAGCGATAATGAAGTATTGCATCCTCATGCTTCGAGTCTGCCTCTCAAATTGAGGCAAAACGTTGGCGCGCGGTTACATTACTCCCTGGCAGACCTTGGTGAGAGCTCACCGACATAATCGAAAAGAGCGCTATCGACCGACAGGGACGCGTCTGGTTGTCACGATCAGACCGCTTTTCGTTTCAACAAGCAAATAGCGCTGCTTGTCACGCACCCATTTATGGCCTTTCAGCGGCTCGTGCAGACCGTAACGTCTGTAAAAGGCAAGCAACTCTCCCTGACCGCGATAAACCTCTCCTGCACGCCATGTCTTCGTCTGGCTGGAGGACACGCGCTTACGCTGCCATAGAAGTGCGCTGACGAGCGTGATGACGGCAAGGCTGCACAGAATGATCATGGGCTGGAAAGGCATTGTCATTGTCCGGTCTCTTCTCTTGCCGCGCCATCCACCTGGCAGACACAAACAGGATGGTGAGCCGCCGCTCTGCAAGATGAACGGCGGCACGAGGCACGGTATGAGCAGTCATCCGTATGTTTCTGAAACGGCGAATGGACGCGCAAAAAGCGACGTCCAGAACGCGAGAAAAGTCTTAACTGCCATTCACTGACAGAGTTCTGACACGACTTGTCAGCAATCTGCGAGAAAACGAAACAACGGAAAACACGAGCTTAGTGTCGAATGCGCAACTTACGGGGAAATCAAGAGATTTGGTGGAGCTAAGCGGGATCGAACCGCTGACCTCTTGCATGCCATGCAAGCGCTCTCCCAGCTGAGCTATAGCCCCATCAACATGCCGCCTGAGCGACGCGCCGGGCTTGGGTGCCCGGAAGGTGGCGGCTTGATACCGTCCCTTTTTCACCTTGGCAAGTCCCAAATGACCAGACCCGGATTTTTTTTGTGCCTGCGCGACATCTCATTGAGAAAGGTCGCTATTTCGCGGCAAACAAAAAAGCGGAGCGCCGTTTCCGGGGCTCCGCCTTCTTCGTGATCCATGCAGACCGATCAGACTTCGTCTTCGTCGCTGTTCACGCTGATGATGCCGGACATGTCGTCATCATCTTCGTCTTCGTCAGCCTCGAGGAAGGTATCGTCGTCATCGTCGTCGAGTTCGACATCGTCGTCACCGAGATCCGGCAGATCCTCGTTGGCACCCGCTGCCTCATCATCGGCATCCTCGAGCGAAACGAGTTCGATTTCCGTGTTTTCGGTATCGACCTCAGCAACATCCTCCTGCTCTTCCTGTTCCATCAGGGCGCTGACCTTTGTCTCCTCGAAGAAGGAGAGCGGGTAGGACTTGTTGGTGTAGGGCGACACAATCGGGTCACGATTGAGGTCGTAGAATTTGCGGCCCGTATCGGGGCAGATGCGCTTTGTACCAAGTTCAGGTTTCGCCACTGTCAAACCTCGTGATTGATCGGGCTTCCCGCAAATGTGCGGAATATCCGGATGTTCGGAAATAAAAATCAAGCGGTCCCATACTCATCTTGCCGCCGACTGTCAAAGCCAAATTGCCTCCACTGGCAAAGCCTGGCAGTTCGCTAAAAACCGATCGTTAAACTTTACCCTTTATAAACACTCTTCATTGTGCCCGTTCCATATTCAGCGCCCCGGCGCAACAGGAACGGAGATGCGTTGTTTTTCATGCTGTTACATCGCCTTTTGACAGCATGTTTGTGCGGAGTACGGCGATGCGTAGGGTATTGTTGCTGGCTTTTCTCGGCCTTCTGGCGGGTTGCGCCACGGTTCCACGGCATACTGCAAATGCCTGTGCGATTTTTGACGAGAACGATGGGTTCTTCAACAACTGGCGCTCGGCATCACGCACGGCCGAAAGCAAGTATGGCGTACCTACTCCCATTCTTCTGGCGACGATCTATGTGGAATCCGGCTTCCGCTCCAATGCGAGGCCGCCACGACGCAAGCTTCTGGGCTTCATACCATGGACACGCGTTTCGACGGCTTACGGATATTCGCAAGCCCTTGACGGGACGTGGCGCCACTATCAGGCGGAAACCGGTCGCTGGTCCGCCCGCCGCACGAATTTCGCCGATGCCGTAGATTTCGCGGGCTGGTTCCACCGGCGCACGCATGACCAGCTCGGCATTGCGCTCAACGACCCCTACAATCTCTATCTGGCCTATCATTCAGGCCAGCAGGGCTACATCCGGGGCAGCTATCGCTCGGATCCGGCTGCGCTCAATGGCGCACAGAGGTTTTCCAAGATGGCCTACATGTACAACGCGCAACTCCGGACCTGCCCGAACTGAGCGTTTAGCGTGTTTGGAAACGGCAAAATCCAGAGCCACGCCGGATTTGGCGCGGCCGATCACCCATTCGCGAAAAGTCCGTAAAACTTTGAATTTATTGAGACTTTCAGGATTAAATTGACCTGTTTCCCTTGGGTGCAGCTGGATATGATTGACAAGCCACCTGCGCTGTTCATTACGAAATTGTAATTCCATCGACCTTGAAATGCCACATTCCGACGGCCATTTGTCTCATGTCGGCGCTTGATCACGCCGCTGTCTGACAACAGGCCTGTCCCCCGCCACTGTCAGACGTGGACAAAGACCTCATCCCCCCTCTCCGGGTCTTTGTCCCCAAATTGCAGCCGCCATGGCGTCCCCTCCAGGCCATGGCGGCTCCCCTCCTCTGAAATAGAATAGTCTTTTCATAGCACGCTGTCGTTTTATTTGCCGCGAATCGCCCGATCGGCTATCAACGCTTCATGTCTTACGACCTCAAGGAATCGGCGGTTTATCTTTCAAGCCTGGTTGCTCGGTGTTTTGCGCGCTCATTCCAGGAGCGGGCCCAGCTACTCGGTTTTGCACCCGGCCAGTTTCCCATTCTCGTTGCCCTTTGGAATGAAGACGGCCTGACACAGCGCGAACTGGTCGATCGGCTGGAAATCGAACAGGCGACAATTGCAAACACCCTTACCCGCATGGAACGCGACGGCCTCATCGAACGACGGCCGCACCCGAGTGACAAGCGCGCGCAACTTCTGTTCCTGACGGCACGGGGACGCGATATCGAAGCCGAAGCCAAGGATGCCGCACGCATGGCTGATGACGCTCTTTTCCAGGGATTTCGCCGTTTCGAGCGCGAACTGATGCTGGAATACATGCGCTGGGCTGTCGAAAATGCCCGCAAGCTGGAAGAAAATCCGGAAATGCCCCCGGGGCCGATTTCGGACATCAAACGGATTCCGGTCTGAATAATTCTGCGCTATGGTCGCTAGCGGAAGCGCTGACTTCTCTCATGTATGTCGCGCTCAATCGGATTCGATTGAGTGGAACATGCATAGATTCATAGTGTTACAGCGCGGGCGGCTGCCGCCTCCCAACATTGCCAATAACAACCCGGGACTTTTCAGACATGGCCGACATTCAAAACGTGCTAGCCCGCGCGGATGCGAACCTTCCCTCCAGCCTCGAAAAACTGTTCGAACTGGTACGCATAAAATCGATTTCAACGGATCCAGCCTACAAGGACGAATGCCGCCGGGCCGCGGACTATCTCGTCGGCAAGCTAACGGAACTCGGTTTCGATGCATCAGTGAGGAACACGCCCGGGCACCCGATGGTTGTCGCGCATATGGCCGGCGAGACGGCAGACAGCCCGCATGTCCTCTTCTACGGCCACTATGATGTCCAGCCTGTCGATCCGTTGGAACTCTGGACCACCGATCCTTTCGAGCCCTCGATCAAGGATGACGAAAACGGCCGAAAGATTATCACCGGCCGAGGCACCTCTGACGACAAGGGCCAGTTGCTGACTTTCGTGGAAGCCGTTCGCGCCTATAAGGAAACACGCGGCTCCGTCCCTGTTCGCATCACCATTCTGTTTGAAGGCGAGGAAGAAAGCGGTTCGCCGTCGCTGAAGCCCTTCCTTGAGGCGAACAAGGCTGAACTCACCGCCGACTTCGCATTGGTGTGCGATACGTCGATGTGGGATGCCGAGACACCCGCCATTTCCGCAGGTCTGCGCGGCCTTGTGGGCGAGGAGATTGTCGTCAAGGCGGCCAATCGCGACCTTCACTCCGGCTACTATGGGGGCGCGGCCGCCAACCCGATCCATATCCTGACGGAGATTATTGCGGGCTTGCACGATGCAACAGGCGCCGTAACCCTTCCGGGTTTCTACGAAGGCGTCGAGGAGACACCGGCGGACATCAAAGCCCAGTGGGATGAACTTGCGCGCAATTCGGAAGACCTTCTGAAACCGATCGGTCTCTCTATTCCCTCAGGCGAAAAGGGCCGCTCCCTGCTTGAACTGACCTGGGCGCGCCCGACAGCAGAAGTCAACGGCATCACCGGCGGCTACACCGGCGGCGGGTTCAAGACTGTCATTGCCGCGCAGGCCTCAGCCAAGATTTCCTTCCGCCTGGTTGGTCATCAGGATCCGGCAAAGGTGCGCGAAAGCTTCCGCGCCTATGTCAGCTCGAAGATCCCGGCCGATTGCTCGGTAGAGTTTCATGAACATGGTGCGTCGCCGGCGATCCACCTGCCCTATGACTCGCCGCTGCTGAACAAGGCCAAAGACGCGCTGTCGCAGGAATGGCCAAAGCCGGCCGTCATGATCGGTATGGGCGGCTCGATCCCGATCGTCGGCGATTTCCAGAAAATGCTCGGCATGCAATCACTGCTGGCCGGCTTCGCGCTGGCCGACGACCGCATTCACTCTCCCAACGAAAAGTATAATCTGGAATCCTACCACAAGGGCATCCGGTCCTGGATCCGGATCATGGACGCCCTCACACGCTGAACCCCGATCACACAAGAGGCCGCCAGACGCACTATGCATCGGCGGCCTCTTGGTGATTTCGGACAGAAAGTCTGCACCCCAAAACGAGAGCGGCTGGCAGATCAGGCGGCCCAACCCTGTTGTCGCGACGCGATCGTTTCAGGCTCTCCGATCTGGAAACGGGACAGCAGTTCGCTCAGTTCAGCGACTTCAAGCGCCAATGCATGACTGGCGGTGTTGGTCTCTTCCACAAGTGCTGCATTCTGCTGGGTCATCTGATCCATCGAGTTGACTGCGGAGTTGACCTCCTGCAGGCCCGTCGCCTGTTCGCGGCTTGCCTTTGCCATTTCCGAGATATTGTGGCCGATATCCTTGATGCGATGGTTGATGCTGTCGATCATCTCGCCGGTATCACCAACGAGCTTGACGCCGCCCTTGACCTCTTCAACCGCATAGTTGATCAAACCCTTGATATCCTTGGCGGCATTGGCGGAGCGCTGTGCCAGTTCACGCACTTCCTGCGCAACGACCGCAAATCCCTTGCCCGCATCGCCGGCGCGCGCAGCTTCAACCCCCGCGTTCAGGGCAAGAAGGTTGGTCTGGAACGCAATGCTGTCGATGAGCACGATGATCTGGCTGATCTGCTGCGAGGCGTTTTCAATTCGCCCCATGGCGCCGATTGCCTCGTTGACAACCGAAGACGATTTCTGGGCGTCCTGAAGAATTTCCGAGGTGACGCGATCCGTTTCACGCGCTTTCTCGGACGACATCTTCACAGTGCTGGTCATCTGGTCGACGGCCGCAGCTGTTTCTTCCAGTGCTGCAGCTTGCTGTTCGGTGCGACGGGCAAGATCGTTGGCGCCGGAGTTCAACACGCCACTCTTTTCGTGGATGGAATGCGCGTTGTCGCGCACCCGCGCCAGCGTTTCGCGCATTTCGGCGACGGATTCGTTGAAGTTCAGGCGAACTTCGTCGAGGTCACCGGCAAACGGCGTCGCAATCTGGCAGGTCAGATCACCGTTCGACAGACGGCGCAGGCCTTGGGCAAGCGCATCGACCGCCAAGCGCACGTCACGCGACGCTGCTTCCTTCTGCCGATCGGCAACCTGCCGTTCTGCGTCCGCCTGTTTGCGATTGGCCTCGGCATCCGCCTCGATACGCAACTTGTCGGCCGCATTGGATTTGAAGATGCCAAGCGCCCGTGCCATGTCGCCGATCTCATCGCCACGGTCGGTTCCGATGATATCCGTATCAAGTTTTCCGGACGCGACATCCTTCATCGCGCGTGTCAGCAACCGGATCGGCCCCTTGAGTGCGGCAACGAGGATGAGCGTGGCGACGATGGCAAAAACCACGGCACTGGCAGCAGCACTCAGCGACAGGGTCATAGCACTTTGCGTTGCGGTCTGGGCCTGTGTCCGCTGCGCATTGGCAAAGTCCACAATCTTCATCCAGGCCGCATCGATGTCCTGTGCCGTCTGCGCGAACGACTGCTTGCGCTGGCCTTCGCTCTTCACCAGATCGGACGCCGTGGCAGAGACGGCCGTTCCGGCCGTCACCACGACTGCCGCAAGCTTGCGGATGTCCCCGGAGAACGTCACATTCGGCACGTTGCCGATCGCACTCTGCAGATCCTTGAGCTTTTCGAGGGTCGACTGAAGCTTCGCATCCGTCCGGTCACCCAAAAGAGCCGTGAGCTGGATGAGAACGTCATTGATGCCGAGGCGAACCTTGGAATCATAGGCCAGGATCGAGGACACCTCTGCCATTGGGCGCCCCAGTTGGGCAAACTTCTTGATCGACATCTGGGCAAGGCTCGTGCCCATCCCGCGGATCCGGAAGACCGTCGGCCGCAAGCCGGACGACAAGTCCGCAGTGTCCTTCATGGCCTGGTCCTGGCCGCCGTTCTTGTGATCGATGTCGATGATCTTGCGCAGCGTGTCCTTGACCGTCGTGCCGATAGCCTTTTCGGACTCCGGAAACGCATCTTCGATATGCTCCGCAATACTCGTCATGCGCGGTTCTAGCATCTTGACCGTGTCACTCATCGACTTGGCGTCTGTCGACGCGTCGAGCTTGGTGAGGATGGTCAGTAGATTTTCGGCATGATTGCTGAGTTGGTCCGCCTTGGAGATAAAGTCCTTTGCGCCCGCATCAAGCTTCGACAGATTGGCCTGCGTCTGCTCGGTGAAAGACTGGATGGCATCGCGCCCGGCAGTCAATGCCGCGATCTGGTTCCGAATATCGGTTTCGTCTGCTGCTTCAGACTCATGCAGTTTCCAGAGATCTTCAACCCTTGGCACCAAACCATCGAGCGTCGCCTTCGTTTCGCCCAGCAATTGCTGCCCAACGGGGTCTGCGCCCGACGACATCGCCGCTCCAATATCATCCGATCGCTCTTTCAGATGCGCGATCAGCTTTTCGCGTCGCTCCTGCGTCGTATCCTGCAGAAACTCGTTCATCTCGGAATAAGCCTGCTTGAAGCCGCTCAACTGGCCAATGCTCGTCGACGCACCATCAAGCTGGCGCCCCATCAATTTTCCACTGATCAGACTGACGCTCGCAATTGCGATGACGAAGAGCGTGATAGGCAGCACGAAAGACAGGATCTTTGCCTGGATCGACACGCGTGCCATCAAACGGCTGAAAAGACTGAACATTGCGCTGCCCCATCAATAGCCTGCCACCTGGACAGGCGAAGATTGCGAATCCACATCGCAAGAGCATTGGACGCATTCGATTAAAATACCGCTAAAAGCCCTTGCCAGCAGGGCTCCGCGATGCCTTGGACCACGTCGCGAGAGACGTTAACCAAGCGTCTCAAATCTGGTTAACCACCCCTTAAATCGCCTCAATTAAGGTGCACCGGCAGGCTACAGCGTTTGTCACGGGAAAGTGGAAACCGGTTTTCCCGAATAGACAAATGAAAACAAGAAAACGAGAGGCGATCGGGTTCAGAGTGAACCGGAGAGACTCTTGTCCAAATCAGCACGGATCATCCACAGGAATGGCGCGAGACACGCGAAACAACGGACGTATCGAACCTTCTTTCGACCAGAAGGGCAACGATCGATATGACGATGATTTGCATGCCGATCCGGACATGAGGCCTGCGCGGAACGCCAAGCGCCCAAAATCTTCGAAGTCTGCAAAGACCACCAAATCCACTAGCAAACGAAACGCTCCCAGGCGTTCGATGGGGCTTTTCGGGGCGATCCGTTTCCTGGTCTACTGGGGCATCGTCGTCGGCATCTGGGGCCTGCTCGGTGTTGGCGGCCTGTTCCTCTACTATGGCGCACAGATGCCGAGCGCCAAGACGTGGTCGATCCCCGACCGTCCACCCAACATCAAGATCCTCGCGCTCGATGGCTCGGTCATCGCCAACCGCGGAGCAACCGGCGGCGAGGCGCTCAGCCTCGACAACATGTCCCCCTACCTGCCGGAAGCCGTCATTTCGATCGAGGACCGCCGCTTCTACTACCATTATGGTTTCGACCCCATCGGGCTTGCCCGTGCGGTGCTGACGAACATCGTCAGCGGGCACACGGTCCAGGGTGGTTCGACGCTGACGCAACAGCTCGCCAAGAACCTCTTCCTGACACCCGAACGCACCCTGGAACGCAAAGTCCAGGAAGTCCTGCTCGCCATCTGGCTTGAGCACAAATACACCAAGGACCAGATCCTCGCGATGTACCTCAATCGCGTCTATTTCGGCGCGAATGCCTTCGGCGTCGAGGCTGCGTCACGCCGGTATTTCAACAAGTCGGCGCGCGATCTGGATCTCATGGAGTCCGCAACACTGGCCGGTCTTCTGAAGGCGCCATCGCGCCTTTCACCGGCACGCGATCCGGCGGCCGCCAAGGCACGTGCGGAAGTCGTTCTCGGCGCCATGAAGGAATCCGGCTACATCAATGCGCAGGAAATGGCCGACGCGGTCGCCCAATCTCCGGCACGAGCCAAGTCCTATCTTTCGGGTGCCGGTCAATATGTCGCCGACATGGTCATGGACCGCCTTCACGACATGGTCAGTGACGTCAAGGAGGATCTTGTTGTCGAGACGACGATCGATCCAAACCTCGAATTGAAGGCCGAAGACGTCATCCGCACCGCCATCGACAAGGAAGGTCAGCGTCTGAAGGTCACGCAAGGCGCTCTGGTTTCCATCGACGGCACGGGCGCCATCCGCGCGCTTGTTGGCGGCAAGGACTACGCCGAAAGCCAGTATGATCGCGCCTACAAGGCCGTGCGCCAGCCGGGCTCCGCCTTCAAGCCCTTCGTCTACGCGGCCGCCATGGAAGCGGGCCGCACGCCAGACAGCGTGTTCAACGATGCGCCGGTTCGCATTGGTGACTGGACCCCCGAGAACTACGAGAAGAAGTACAACGGACCTGTCACGCTCTCCTACGCACTGGCGCACTCGCTGAACACGGTTGCCGCTCAGGTTGTCATGGATGCCGGCCCGGCGAATGTGGTCAAGCTTGCCCACCGCATGGGTATCGATTCCGAATTGCAGGCCAACGCCTCGATCGCGCTCGGAACGTCCGAAGTCACACTGATGGAGCTGACCTCGGCCTACGCGCCGTTCATGAATGGCGGCTACAAGGCAACGCCGCATGTTGTCCGCCAGATCACGGACACCAAGGGCAATGTTCTGTTCAAGAACTCGCTGGAGGATCCGCCACGGGTTCTCAACGCGAATGTCGTGGCCATGATGAACAGCATGCTGAAACGGGTTGTCAGCGAAGGTACGGGCGTTGCTGCGCGCATGTCCGGCTGGGAAGTGGCGGGCAAGACCGGCACGACGCAGTCCTCGCGCGATGCGCTGTTCGTCGGCTTTACCTCCAACATCACGACGGGTGTCTGGTTCGGCAACGACGACGGCACACCCATGAAGCGCGTGACCGGTGGCGGCTTGCCTGCCGAAACCTGGCACCAGTTCATGGTTGCCGCGCACAAGGGCCTGACACCGGCGCCGTTGTTCGGCAGCAGCGGCATGCCGCAGTCCGATGTTCCGCCCGTCGACAAGCCAGGCGTACCGATGGCGAGCCGCGAACAGCCGTCATCACGGCGCACGCTGACCGACATCATTTCGGACTTCCTGACGGGCGGCCCGAAGAAGCCGGCGCCGCAGCCCCAGCAGCAGGCGCAACCACGAACCCAGCCCCAGGCGCCGGTTCCGCCGGCACCCGTGGCACAGCAATCAGCCGCCACGGCACCCGTTCCACCGGCCTCGATCCCGGATGTTGATGGAGGTGCACCGATCCCGCCTGCCGACGTTGGAAGTGACACTCAGCCGCAAAGAACGAGCGGTCAGAAGAAGACGCTGCTGGACGTCATCAAGGGCAATTAGGGCTACGCTTTGCACTTCCTGCCTGAGGCAGGCCGCGCAGGGGCCGCCACCGTCATCCCTGCGCAAGCCACAAATGCGAAAAACACCTTAAATGGACGGGTTTGCGGGCCAAATCCGCCTTGCAGAGCGAAAATTCGCTACTTATATACGCCGCATCAGCGTGGTTTCGGCCGCGTAATCAAGTGAAATCCCGTTAGGGGCTGCATGGGAATGCCTGCTCGGGTCCCCGTAGCTCGCTTCAAGGAGAGAATGAAAATGGCAAAAGTAATTGGTATCGACCTTGGAACCACCAACTCCTGCGTAGCAGTCATGGATGGCAAGGACGCAAGGGTTATTGAGAATGCAGAGGGCGCGCGCACCACGCCGTCCATGGTGGCATTTTCTGACGATGGCGAACGCCTCGTCGGTCAGCCGGCCAAGCGCCAGGCAGTCACCAACCCCGAAAACACGCTTTTCGCTGTCAAGCGCCTGATTGGCCGTCGCTACGACGACAAGATGGTTGAAAAGGACAAGGGCCTCGTTCCCTACAAGATCGTCAACGGCGGCAACGGCGACGCCTGGGTAAAGGCTGGCGGCACGGATTATTCTCCGTCGCAGATCTCGGCCATGGTTCTTCAGAAGATGAAGGAAACGGCTGAAGCCTATCTCGGCGAAAAGGTCGAAAAGGCCGTCATCACCGTTCCGGCATACTTCAACGACGCCCAGCGCCAGGCAACCAAGGATGCCGGCCGCATCGCTGGTCTTGAAGTTCTGCGCATCATCAACGAGCCGACGGCAGCAGCGCTTGCCTACGGTCTCGACAAGCGGGAAGGCAAGACCATCGCGGTTTATGACCTTGGTGGCGGCACCTTCGATATCTCCGTCCTCGAAATCGGCGATGGCGTCTTCGAAGTGAAGTCTACCAACGGCGACACCTTCCTTGGTGGTGAAGACTTCGACATGCGCCTTGTCGAGTACCTTGCAGACGAGTTCAAGAAGGACAACGGCATCGACCTCAAGAAGGACAAGCTGGCTCTGCAGCGCCTCAAGGAAGCTGCCGAAAAGGCCAAGATCGAGCTGTCTTCTTCGCAGCAGACCGAAATCAACCTGCCGTTCATCACGGCTGATGCGTCTGGTCCGAAGCACCTGACGCTCAAGCTGACGCGCGCCAAGTTCGAAGCGCTCGTCGACGACCTCGTCCAGCGCACCGTTGCTCCGTGCAAGGCAGCGCTCAAGGATGCAGGCGTGACAGCGGCTGAAATCGACGAAGTGGTTCTGGTCGGTGGCATGAGCCGCATGCCCAAGGTCCAGGAAGTCGTCAAGCAGCTCTTCGGCAAGGAACCCCACAAGGGCGTAAACCCGGATGAAGTTGTTGCCATGGGCGCAGCCATCCAGGCCGGCGTTCTGCAGGGCGACGTCAAGGACGTTCTGCTTCTCGACGTAACCCCGCTGTCCCTCGGCATTGAAACGCTGGGCGGCGTCTTCACACGTCTGATCGAACGCAACACGACGATCCCGACAAAGAAGAGCCAGACCTTCTCGACCGCTGAAGACAACCAGAATGCCGTCACGATCCGCGTATCGCAGGGCGAGCGCGAAATGGCCCAGGACAACAAGCTGCTTGGCCAGTTCGACCTCGTTGGCATTCCGCCTGCACCGCGTGGCGTTCCGCAGATCGAAGTGACCTTCGATATCGACGCCAACGGCATCGTGCAGGTTTCGGCCAAGGACAAGGGCACCGGCAAGGAACACCAGATCCGTATCCAGGCATCTGGCGGTCTGTCTGACGCTGAAATCGAAAAGATGGTCAAGGACGCTGAAGCAAACGCTGAAGCCGACAAGAAGCGCCGCGAAGGCGTGGAAGCCAAGAACCAGGCTGAAAGCCTGATCCATTCGTCGGAAAAGTCTCTCAAGGACTACGGCGACAAGGTTTCCGAAACCGATCGCAATGCCATTTCTGATGCGATTGCCGCCCTCAAGGCTGCTGTCGAGAAGGAAGACATCGACGTTGCCGACGTACAGGCCAAGACCCAGACCCTCATGGAAGTTTCCATGAAGCTCGGCCAGGCCATGTACGAATCGCAGTCTGCATCGCAGGGCGGCGCATCTTCTGAAGAAGGCGAAGACAACATCGTCGACGCCGACTACGAAGAAGTCAACGACGACAAGAAGAAGTCGGCCTGATAAGCAATCCGGCAGGATCAGATCCTGAGCCTGCCGGCCCCTGACAGCGCCGCGCACATTTCAAGGCGCATGACGGACGCTGTAATTTTTAGAACCATGCATGTACGGTCCGCTCAATCAAAACCGATTGAGCGCGACATGCATCAGGGAAGCGGACTGACTCACAATGGCAAAAGCTGACTTTTACGAATTGCTCGGCGTGTCAAAGACGGCTGACGAGAAGGAGCTGAAAGGCGCCTTCCGCAAGCTGGCGATGAAGTATCATCCGGACAAGAATCCGGACGACGCGGAAGCCGAGAAGAAATTCAAGGAAATCAACGAAGCCTACGAGACACTGAAGGACCCGCAGAAGCGCGCGGCCTATGACCGTTATGGTCATGCGGCCTTCGAGCAGGGCGGCATGGGCGGAGGCAATCCGTTCGGCGGCGGCGCTGGCTTTGCGGGCGGTGGCTTCTCCGACATTTTCGAAGACATATTTGGCGAAATGATGGGGGGAGGCCGTGGCCGCCGCCCATCCGGCGGTCGCGAGCGCGGCGCCGATCTTCGCTACAATATGGAGATCTCGCTGGAAGAGGCGTTTGCGGGCAAGACGGCCCAGATCCGTGTGCCGACGACCATCACTTGCGACGCCTGCACGGGCACGGGGGCAAAGCCTGGAACCAAGCCGACCAACTGCGCGACCTGCCAGGGCACTGGCCGCGTGCGCGCAGCGCAGGGCTTCTTCTCGATCGAACGCACCTGCCCGACCTGTCACGGTCGCGGCCAGACCATTGCCGACCCTTGCGGGAAGTGCCATGGCCAGGGTCGCGTTCAGGAAGAACGCTCCCTGTCGGTCAACATTCCGGCTGGCATCGAGGACGGCACGCGCATTCGCCTGACGGGCGAAGGCGAAGCCGGTCTTCGGGGTGGTCCCTCGGGCGATCTCTATATCTTCATGTCGGTTCGGCCGCATCAGTTCTTCCAGCGCGAGGGAGCGGATCTTTACTGCTCCGTTCCCGTTTCGATGACGACGGCAGCGCTTGGCGGCAAGTTCGATGTGACGACACTCGACGGCACGAAGTCGCGGGTGACGATCCCGGAAGGAACGCAATCTGGAAAGCAGTTCCGGTTGAAGGGCAAGGGCATGCCGGTCATGCGCTCGTCCCAGACTGGCGACCTCTACATCCAGATCCTCATCGAGACGCCGCAGAAGCTGACCAAGCGTCAGCGCGAACTGCTTCAGGAGTTCGAACAGATTTCGTCTAAGGAAAACAATCCGGAGTCCTCCGGCTTCTTTGCCAAGATGAAAGAGTTCTTCGACGGCTGATAGACGATCCATCATGACAGAAGCCGGCCAGTTCCAGAACCTGGTCGGCTTTTTTTGTTTTCGCAGGCGGCCCAAAACCTAAGACAGAAATCTCCCGATCGAGCGGAGATAGCCCGCAATCTCGACCTGCAAATGATCCCGTTCACCAAACTGGTTGTTGATCCCACGCATCGAGCGCTGCACGAGCCAGCGCTTCCACACCGACCTGTGCGCATCATCGATCACATAGCGTCCAATACCCACAGCATTGATATCCGCACCTGTTCGCAGCACTGCGCTGACGAAGGCGGGGATCTGCTCTTTATCCATATGCACCCCTGACTACTTTTCGTATACGAGCGGGCGTGCGGATCGGATCGACAAATCTGGGAAGGTCGCGGGGTCAAAATTCAATATTGATGATAGGCGCCCAAGTATCGGTCTTTGCTTGCCTGGGTTCTCGCATCGCCACCTAAAGCACGGTGCGTTCAATTGAACGCACGAAAGACGCTGTAAGACTTTGAATCTATGCATGTTCGTTCCGCTCAATCGAATCCGATTGAGCGCGACATGCATTAGTGAACAGTCTGGCCATTTTGAAGCGCTACACATCGCACCTGATAAGTGCCATTTAGGCGTCATGTGAATTCTGTCGTTCAGGAGAACGAGACATGAAAAAAATTGGATTTCTATCCTTTGGCCATTGGGCCCCTTCCCCGCAGTCAGGAACCCGCTCTGCGGGTGACGCCCTTCTGCAGTCGATTGACCTTGCCGTTGCTGCCGAAGAACTCGGGCTCGATGGAGCCTATTTCCGCGTGCATCACTTTGCGCGCCAGCTGGCATCACCGTTTCCATTGCTGGCCGCAGTCGGCGCGCGGACGAAGAAGATCGAGATCGGCACTGCCGTCATCGACATGCGCTATGAGAATCCGCTCTATATGGCCGAAGACGCCGGTGCAGCCGATCTGATCTCGGGTGGGCGACTGCAACTCGGCCTCAGCCGCGGCTCGCCGGAACAGGTGATCGATGGCTTTCGCTATTTCGGCTATCGGCCGGAGGAAGGTGCAACAGACGCCGACATGGGTCGCCGCCACGGCGAAGTCTTCTTCGACGTCATCAAGGGTCAGGGTTTCGCCCAGCCCAATCCACGCCCGATGTTCCCCAATCCGCCCGGTCTTTTGCGGCTTGAACCGTACTCTGAAGGCCTGAGAGACCGCATCTGGTGGGGTGCAGGATCAAACGCAACGGCTATCTGGGCCGCGAAGCTCGGCATGAACCTGCAAAGCTCGACCTTGAAGGATGATGAAACCGGCGAACCCTTCCACGTTCAGCAGGCCAATCAGATCCGCGCCTATCGCCAAGCCTGGAAGGAAGCAGGCCACACACGCGCGCCGCGCGTGTCGGTCAGCCGCAGCATTTTTGCGCTGATGGACGATCGCGACAGGATGTATTTCGGTGGTCGCGAAGAAGATGCGGACCATGTCGGCTTTATACATAGCACACGATCGATCTTCGGCCGGGGCTATTCCGGCGAGCCAGACAAGCTGATTCACCAGCTGGCACAGGATGAAGCTGTGGCGGAGGCCGACACCCTGCTTCTGACAGTCCCGAACCAGCTCGGCGTCGATTACAACGTTCATGTCATCGACTCGATCCTGAAGCATGTCGCACCGGGTCTTGGCTGGCGGTAAATTTCAACCCGTTAAAATGCGTTCACTCATCGACGGGCTGCTGATTTTCGGCAGCCCGTTTTGCTGCCGGATGATGTTGATCAGCGTGCGTAACGCCGGGTGGTTATGGCGGCGGCTGCCGTAATACGCATGGAACGGCGCGCCGTCGGCAGCAAAATCCTCGAGCACCATCTTAAGGCTTCCATCAGTGATTTCCTGGCGGACGCGCTGTTCCAGCACGTAAGCGAGGCCGAGCCCGGCCTTTGCAGCGGCGACCGTTGTCGCCGTATCGTTGATCGTCAGCAAGCCCGGCACCTTCAGCGGACGCTCCGCATCGCCCCGTCCGAGCTCCCACCGATAGGCGGAATTGTCGCCGAGCTGAAGCTGGATACAGGTGTGCTGCGCAAGGTCGTCGATTGTCTGCGGCACGTCCCTGTTGGCGAGGTAGGCGGGCGAGCCGACGACGACCCAGCGCAAGGGACCGCTAAGCGCAACTGCAATCATGTCTGCAGGCACATGATGGCCATAGCGGATGCCAGCGTCATAGCCTTCCTGAACGATATCGATCGGACTGTCGTCCACGGCAATGGTCAGCCGTACATCCGGACACTGGCGCACGAATTCCGGCAACGCCGGGCCTATCAGGACATGCGATGCATCGGCAAAAACATTGAGCCGCAGTTCGCCCAGACCCTGAACGCCCGGAGCATTGAGCGTCATCAGCGCGGCTCCAATGCGTTCAAAACCGTCCTCAAGATCCTGCGCCAGCTGAGCGCCCACATCTGTCGGCGAAACCGCGCGACTGGTCCGGTTGAGGAGCTTGGAACCCAAGCGCTCCTCCAGGCGCCGGATCGCATGGCTGGCAGCCGAAGGCGTCAGCCCATGCTCGATCGCCGCAACCTTGAAGCTTCGCCGACGGACGATCGTGAGGAACAAGCGCAGCTGCGCGAAATCGAGACCTTCCAGCAGAGACATGATTGAATAACTTTCATGCTGACAGTGAATTGACATCACTTGAAAACACATCACTGCGCGCGCCGCAATGTTTATATAAGTGCATGTTTGCGAGCAGCGCTTCGCATGCCCTGAAAGCCTTCAAGGAGAAGACAATGCAGTACAGAGATTTCGGTAAGATTGGTCAGAGCCTGTCGGATATCGGCTTCGGCGCCTGGGCCATCGGCGGCTCCTGGGGCGAGGTATCGGAGGCCGATGCGCGTGCAGCACTCCATGCAGCGCTCGATGCCGGCACAACGTTCATCGACACCGCCGACGTCTATGGCGACGGCCGTTCGGAAAAGATCATCGCCGGTGTGCTGAAGGAGCGCGGCGGCAACAAGCCGTTTGTTGCCACCAAGGCAGGTCGCCGGCTCTCCCCGCATGTGGCCGATGGCTACAACGCGGCAAACCTCACCGCCTTCATCGACCGGTCGCTGACCAATCTTGGCGTTGATTGTCTTGACCTCGTGCAGCTTCATTGCCCGCCGACCGAAGTCTACTACCGCCCGGAGGTCTTCGGCGCGCTTGATCGCCTTGTGGAAGCCGGCAAGATCCGCAACTACGGCGTCTCGGTCGAGAAGGTCGAGGAAGCGCTGAAGGCAATCGCCTATCCGGGCGTTGCTTCCGTTCAGATCATCTACAACATCTTCCGCCAGCGTCCGGCTGAACTGTTCTTTGCCGAAGCCAGGCGGAAGGGCGTGGCAATCATCGTCCGCGTGCCGCTCGCCTCCGGCATGCTCACCGGCAAGATGAATGCAACGACCGCGTTCTCGTCCGATGATCACCGTGCGTTTAACCGCAATGGCGAAGCCTTCGACAAGGGCGAAACCTTCTCGGGCGTTCCTTACGATGTCGCGCTGGAGGCCGTTGAAGAGATCCGCAAGTATGTGCCGGCCGGTGTGACCATGGCGCAGTTCGCACTGCGCTGGATCCTGATGGCAGATGCAGTCTCGACCGTCATTCCCGGTGCCAAGAATGCCGCACAGGCACGCGCCAATGCCGAAGCCAGCGATGTCGCAGCAATTTCAGCTGATGTCATGGCGGTGCTCTCCGAACTCTATCAGTCGAAGATCGCACCTCACGTTCATCACTACTGGTAATATGGCAAGCAGGTAAGTTCATGAGGCGGCGTCTGTCTACGCCGCCTCTTTTCATTCATGCGTCACGCGACCTCAAGAGATGACAGCATGCGCCAGGCGCCGCTGATCGCGCGCACCTCACCCTGAACTGTCACGCTGCCGCGAAGGGCGATGTCCGCGCTGGACTGACCGATCATGATGTCGAACCGCCCCGGCTCTAGAACACGGCGCCCTTCCGGCCCTGTGAAGGACAGCATGTCTGTCGGTACGCGGAACGTCACCCTCCTCGTTTCACCGGGCTTCAGTTCGACCCGCCCGAACGCCTTCAGTTCCTTGATCGGCCGTACCACGGACGCATTGACGTCGCGCGCATAGAGCTGCGGCACCGTCACGCCCGGCCGGGCACCGGTGTTGCTGACGCTGAACTCGGCGACAATTTCTCCGTCGCTTGCAACCGTTTCGCTCGCAACAGTAAGGTCACCATAACTGAACGTGGTGTAGGAGAGGCCATGGCCAAACGGAAAGTCGCTGCCGAAATGGCGGGCGACAGGTGTGCCTGCACTCTTGAGCTTATGATTGTAGAAATAGGGGGCAGCCCCCGCACTCCGCGGCACCGAAAGCGTAAGGTGACCGGAAGGTTCGCTCTTACCGGTCAAGACATCGACCAGAGCCGTTCCACCCTGCTCACCCGCAAAGAAATCCATCACATAGCCGGCTATGCGATCTTCGAGCCCACCCAGATTGTACGGGCGGCCCGAGCTCAGGACAACGACAACCGGCGTGCCGGTATCGACGACGGCCTGCAGCAGAGCCTGCTGAACACCGGGCAGTTCGAGCGTGTCGGTGTCCGATCCTTCGCCCACGGTGCCCGTCTGGAAGATGCCGGAAAGATCGCCCACGCATACGACAGCCACATCAGCGCGCCGCGCAGCCTCGACTGCGGCCGGAATCAGATCCAGACTGGTCGAGACAGGTGATTTCAGCGACAGGCCTGAACTGTCTGCCACGTCACCCGGGAAGACAGGCGCGCCGGGCTGGCGCTTTTCAAGGATATGGCAGCCCTTTGCATAAAGAATACGGTCCTTGCCGAAGGCGGTCTCGAAGGCAGCCCGTGGCGTGATCACATCCTGGGCGTTGTCCGCGATATCGCTGATGATGAGATGCACAGGGAAGGAATAATCGCCCAGAAGCGCCAGCGGATCGTCTGCCGTCGGTCCGATCACTGCAATCGAACCCGATACGTCGAGCGGCAGAACACCGTCATTTTTCAGCACTACAACGGACTTTTCAGCCACTTCGCGGGCGAGATCGAGCGCTTCAGGCGTCCGCAGCGAGATCGCGCTCTCGTCCGTATAGGGCTTTTCGAAGAGACCGACCCGGAATTTCTCCGTCAGGTTCCGGCGCACGATCTCGTCAACCGTCTCCATGGATATCAGGCCACGGTCAAGCGCGCTGCGCATATGTGTTGCGCAATCATCACCCGGCAATTCGACATCAAGCCCGGCATTGTAGGCGAGCGCCGCGGCCTCGGCACGATCCGCCGCAACGCCATGATGCTTGTAGAGCAGGCTGATGCCGACATAGTCCGCGACGATGATGCCGTCAAAGCCCCAGTCCCGGCGCAGAACCTGCGTCAGCAGATGGTGAGAGGCGTGGCAGGGCTCGCCGTCGATGTCGTGGTAGGCCGGCATGACGGAGCCGGCATTTGCCAGGCGCACGGCCATCTCGAACGGCAGCAGGAACGTGTCATTGAGTTCGCGCCAACCCATGTTGACCGGCGCGTGGTTGCGCGCACCTTCCGAGAGCGAATGTCCGGCATAGTGTTTCAGCGTCGCGAGAAGATCGCGTTTCTCGCCCTGCAGGCCGCGAACATAGCTGGTGGCCATGACGCCGACGAGATATGGGTCCTCGCCGAACGTCTCTTCCGTGCGGCCCCAGCGGGCATCGCGCGACACGTCGAGCACAGGGGCAAGACCCTGCTTGCACCCGACAGAACGCGCCTCATCGCCGATGGCGCGGGCGACCGCTTCGACAAGCTTGGGATCGAACGTTGCGCCCATCGCAAGCGCAGAGGGGAAAAGCGTTGCACCCTGCCCCATCAGGCCTGAGAGGCATTCCTCGTGCGACATGACCGGGATGCCAAGGCGTGTCTCTTCGCAGAGAAACTTCTGCAGCCTGTTCAGCGCGCGCACGCCGACGCGGGGCTCAATCGGACGCGAACCGAGCGGACGCGTGATCTGCCCAAGACCTCGGGACAGCATTTCCTTCAGCCGGTTCGGATCTGTCGCACCCGTGAACTCGTCGGTACGAACTTCATGCTGCCCATCCTCCGAGAGCAGCAGCCAGAAGGCGTGCATCTGGGCAATTTTCTCGTCGATGGTCATCCGTCCCAGAAGATCTGAGACACGTACCTCAACGGGGAGCGAAGTGTCGCGATAGGGTGTAGACATGTGATTTCCTCCTGAATGAAGGACAAAGACCGCACAATCTCGCGCCGGTCAAGTGCCCCGGAAGCCGAAGCTGTTCGACGGCGCAACTGTCGGCATGCAAAGACAATGAACGCGAGGCCAAAGCTGGTTCGTGCGGTGTCGACTTGAGCGGGCAATATCAATCGAACTTGTGTTCGCGGCCTTTCACCGGTTCGGCATTGACCTCATCACCCATGCCGACGACCTGCTCTCCGGAGCAGCGGATCGTCAGAGTGACGAGTTCCGGAACGGCGACATGGACAATCGTTTCAGCGCCAAGGCGTTCGATATGCCTGACAGTCCCGCGCCACTTGCCTTCGCTTTGCGTGATAAGAACATGTTCGGGACGAATGCCATAAACCCTGCAGCCTTCCCGACGGGCAACCTCGCCCTCGTAGAGGTTCATTTTGGGCGAACCGATAAAGCCGGCAACGAACGGCGTCGCCGGATTGTCATAGAGCTCCATGGGCGACCCAACCTGCTCGATGCGTCCGCCATTCAGGACCACGATCTTGTCGGCCATCGTCATGGCCTCCACCTGATCGTGGGTCACATAGATCATCGTCGTGCCAAGCTTGGCATGAAGGTCAGTCAGTTCCATGCGCATCTGGGAACGAAGTGACGCATCAAGGTTGGACAGCGGTTCATCGAAGAGGAAAACCTTTGGATCGCGGATAATCGCGCGGCCAATGGCAACGCGTTGGCGTTGCCCGCCGGAAAGCGCCTTGGGCTTGCGGTCAAGCAGATGTCCAAGTTGCAGCGTCTCGGCTGTCCTCTTCACCTTCTCCTCAATTTCCGCCTTCGGTCGCTTGGCCAGCGAAAGCCCGAAGCCAATGTTTTCACGCACTGTCAGATGCGGGTAAAGGGCGTAGGATTGAAACACCATGGCGATCCCGCGCTTCGACGGCTCTGCCCCGGTCACGTCGGCACCGTCAATGAGAATGCGTCCCGCAGATGCAGTCTCAAGACCCGAAATCATCCTGAGAAGCGTCGACTTTCCGCATCCGGACGGGCCGACAAAAACGCAGAACTCGCCATCGGCGATCGAGAGATCGACACCTTTCATGATGTCGAGACTGCCGAAACTCTTGGAGATGTTCTCGAGCACAACGCTGGCCATGGATTATCCTTTCACTGCGCCCGCGGTCATGCCTGCCACGATCTGCCTGTTGAAGAAGACAAAGACGATCAGCGGCGGAATGGTAACCAGCAGGATATTCATGAAGAGCAGATTGAATTGGGTCTGGAACTGGGTCTGGAAATTGTAAAGGGTCAGCTGAACCGTCACATTTTCCTTGCCCGGCAGGTAATAGAGCGGGTTTGTGAAGTCGTTGAAAATGGTGATCGATTGCACGACGATCACCGTGACGGTCACGGGCTTCAAGAGTGGCAGGATGACCTTGAAGAAGATCTGCAGCGGCTTTGCGCCGTCGATGATCGCCGCTTCATCGAGGTCGCGCGGAATGGTCGCGATGAAGCTGCGGAAGAGCAGGATCGCGAACGCCAGCCCGTAGGCAACCTGGATGAAAACCATTCCGGTGATCGTCTTGAAGAGACCGAACCACTGCAAGACCCAGATTGTCGGCACCACGGCAGGCGGCACCATCAACCCAAGGAACACGCATGCATAGATGAGCTTGTTCCAGGGCGACGGGCGACGCTGCAGGATATAACCGACCATCGCCCCGAAGATGATGATCAGCGTCACGGCAGCGACCGTGATGACCGACGAATTGAAATAGGCCAGCAGCAGCATGTAGTTGCGCGCCGAGGCCACCTCAACGACATTTTGCCAGAGCTGCCAGTTGACCGGCAGGGTGAAGGTCAGGAGAGACGCATCCTGCTTGTCCTTCACCGCTGTCAGGAAGATGAACAGGAACGGCACGATGAAGATGATGATCGCAGCAATCAGAGCAGCGATGCCGGTATAGAGTTGCCGCCGGGACATCATGCTTCGATCTCCTTGCGATTGAACCACGCGGTCAGGGGAAGGATCAAAGCCGCGATGAGCGCAAAGAGGATCACATTGCCCGCCGTCGACAGACCGTAAAAGCCCGCCTGATATTGCTTGTAGATCACGCTCGCGAGCACATCGGAGGAAAAGCCGGGACCACCCCGGGTCATCGCCCAGATAAGGTCGAAGCTGCGCAGACCACTGATCAGCGACAGGGTGACGACAGTGACCGTCGCCGGCTTGACCAGAGGAACCGTGACCCGGAAGAAGAGTTGCGTGCGGGTTGCACCGTCGATGCGGGCCGCTTCGTAATATTCTGGGCTGATCGAGGCGAGGCCCGCAATATAGATCACCGTCGCAAGACCGATGCCTTTCCAGACATCGACGATCACGATGGAATAAAGTGCCAGTTCCGGATCCGTGAGCCAGGCTGGGCCATGGAGCCCGATTGTAGCAAGGACGACATTGATGAGGCCACGCGTCGGATGCATCAGGACCGAGAATGTAATGCCAACGCCGATGGTCGAGACCAGTACCGGAAAGAAGATGACGGTGCGCAGGACACCCTGCCCCCATATGCCCGAGGTGAGCAGCACGGCAAGCAGCAATCCCAGCACGGTTTTCACACCTGAGGTCAGGACGGCATAGATCAGTGTGTTGACAAGACCCTGGACGAGGAAAGGTTCGCGGAAAAACTGCCGGTAGTTTTCAAGGCCGATGAACTGCGCCGAGAAAAGATCCCATCGCGTCAGGCTGAACCAGAACGACGCAAGTGTCGGTACCAGAAACAGCACCGAAAACACGACCGCCGCTGGCAAGACGAACCAGTAGGGATAGGGCGATTTGGGGCTTGCCATGCATGACTCCAGAAATAGGTACCCGCCCGGCCTTAAAGCCGGGCGGAGACACTGGCGGGAGGTTACCAGTTGGGCAGACCAAGCTGCTTGGCCTGCTTTTCAACGTCCTGGTCGTAGAGGGCTGCGGCATCCTTGGCACTGCGAATGCCAGACCCGACTTCGACCGTGATCTGTTCAAGTGCCGGTCCCTTGATCGGCGAGAGGAATTCCAGCGCCGGCGCTGTCATGCCATCTTTCTCGAAATAGGGCAGCATGTCGGCAACGGCCGGCGGGATATCCTTCGGCAGCTGGCAATCCTTCACGAGATAAGGGCCCGAGGGAACGACCTTGGCCATCAGCTCGCAGGCTTCCTTTGAACCAGCCCAATCGAGGAACGCCTTGGCTTCCTCGATATGCTTGCTCTGCGCAGGAATATAGAGTGCAGACGGCATCCAGACAGTCAGACCGTTCTTGGATACATCATCACCGGGTTGAGCGAAGAAGCCGAGATCCTTCACCTTGTCCGGATTGTTCTGCTGCACGTTGCCAATGCCAAAGGTCAGCATCGGGTAGTGCGCTGCCTCACCGGAAGCGACCATGCGCATGCCATCATCGAACTTCGCTGCACCGAAGTCCGGATTGGTGAAGCCACCCTTGAAGACTTCCTCGAGATGTTCGAAGCCGCGGCCTGCAGCCGGCGTCGTGGCATACTTTGCCTTGTTGGCCGTGTAATCGGCGGCAAAGTTCGGGGCCTGAGCCTGAACGTTGTAGAAGTCCGCCAGCACGAAAAGCTGCGAGGTCCAGGTGTCGCCATAGGTCTGCGCAACGGCAACCTTGCCTGCGGCCTTGATCTTGGCATTGTTTTCCATGAACTCGGCCCAGGTCTTCGGAACCTTCAGGCCGAGGTCAGCATAGACCTTGCGATTGTAAAAAATACCGCCGCCCATGGCGGGACCGGCCGGAATGCCCCGCACGTGGCCACTGGCGTCGGTCACCACGTTCTTGAAGACGGGCAGGATGTTGGCCTGGCTCTTGAGATCCGAAAGGTCAGCCAGCGTCTGCTCAGGCTTGATGGCCTGGAAGAGCGAGCCGGAATTGTACTGGAAGATATCGCTCATTTCGCCCGTTGCGAGACGGGTCTTGATCATGTTGTCGCCTTCGGAACCACCCGGGCGCTGCTCGATATCGAACGAGATATCGGGGTTCTTGGCATTGTAGGCCTTGGTCAGCGCATCGATGATGGCGGTCGATTCCTGATTGGTGTCGACCAGCATGCTCAATGTCGTGCCCGCATTGGCAACGCCCGATGCCAGCATGAGCATGGCGGCTGCCAGTATGGTCTTACTCCTCATTTTCATGGTCATTCCTCCTCTTGGACCAGATTATGAGCCATCGCGCGCGATGGCCGTAGCTTGAACTGTTTTCCTCAAATGGTGAAGGTGATTGTGTGATCGCCGCCCTCCAGCAGCACCTCACCCACTCCATCGAGCTGTCTGCCATTGACCGAAACGTCTCGACGGTCCGTCCTTTCACGCAGGCGTGCGGTCACGCCCGGTGGGATCGAAACGGTGTAGACAACGCGGCCTCCCTCGGCTTTCCATCCCGCGGAAATGCGGCCATGGCGCGTGTCATGCCAGGCATCAACAGGTGACAGGGATGGCAGAATTGCCGGATCAAGCTCGATCTCTGCGAAGCCCGGGGCTTCCGGGACAGGCTTGACCCCCGCGACATCCTCGAAGAGCCATTGGCAGACCGCGCCGTAGGCATAGTGATTGTAGCTGTTCATCTCGGGATCGTAGATCGACCCATCTTCTGCCAGCGCGTCCCAACGCTCCCAGATGGAGGTTGCGCCGCGCTCGACCTGATAAAGCCAGCCCGGCACCTTGCGATTGAGGAAGATCTTTTCCGCCAGATCAAGCATGCCCAGACGCGTCAAGGCCGGCAGAAGCGCGGGCGTCCCGATGAACCCGGTGCCGATCACGCCATCCGTTTCCTCCACCACACGTCGGAAATAGCCCTTGGCAGGCTCGACATACTCGTGAGGTACAAGGCCATAGAGGAACGCAAGCGCCCAGGACGTCTGGTCATTGTGTGCAATGCGGCCCGACGGGCTGAAGAATTCGTGCTTGAATGCCACCCTGATCTCGTCCGCCCGCCTGGAGAGGCCGGCAGCCTGATCAGACAGGCCGAGCAGGTTGGCGATCTTCGCCGCAAGCTCGGTCGAGATGAAGTGGTAGAGCGTGGCTGCGCAATCATCGGCAACTGTCGGCCGGGGCTTGCGGTTGTCCCCAACGGGCTGCAACCAGTCGCCGAAGGTAAACCCGTGCGCACCCCAGACTGCCGGAGGCCTGATGATGGGACCATCGGAAATGCCCCAAAGATAATCCAGCCAGCGGACCATCGCCGGGAAGCACTCTTCCAGGATGCCCTTGTCGCCATAGTGGAGGTAGAGCTGCCAGGGAATGATGACGATGGCATCGCCCCAGCCTGTGGAGCCAGCCCAGTCGCCGCGCGTGTCAATCGGATGCAAACGCGTCGGATCGGGGGAAAAATGCGGAACCGCACCATTGGCGCGCTGGTCGTGCATGACGTCCCGCAGATACTTTGCGAGAAACTTTTCGCTGTCGGCAAGCCAGCAGGCGGTACCGGCAAAAACCTGCGCGTCACCGGTCCAGCCGAGGCGTTCATCACGCTGCGGGCAGTCGGTCGGCACTTCGATGAAATTGGACCGCTGCGACCAGATCGAGTTTTCGACAAGCCTGTTGACCGCCTCGACGCCACAGGTGAAGCCACCGGCTGCGACAGGAACCGAACTGATCGGAACCATTTCGATCAACTGAAGCTTTACATCGCCGGTCAGCGTGATCCGCGCATAGCGGAAACCCATGAACGAGAACAGCGGCGCGTAGGTTTCCTCGCCTTCACCCTTGAGGATGTAGGTGAGTTCGGCACGTGCCGAGCGGTAATTGCGGTTGTCGAACAAACGTCCGGGGCCCAGGACCTCGGCGTGCTCGACCCGAACCGCAGCGCCTGCCGAACCGTTGACCCGGATCCGAATGTAGGCACCAGCATTCTGGCCAAAATCGAACACCGTCCGGCCATCACCCTCGACCCATGTTTCGACAGGGGCGAGTGGCGCAAGTTCCTTGACGGCATCGGCTTCATGCGGAACGAGAAGTGCGTGATCGAAATCCATAACCCGGACAGATGCGTTTTCGACAGATGCAATGCGTGCGTCATAGTCCTCGCCGTGATAGATCCCGTTGCGCACGACAGGCGTCAAACCACTCTGCCATAGCCCATCTGTCGTCAAGACAGTCGAACCATCGACCTCAAGACCCGCCATTGCAGCAATGTCTTTGCCCCAGCAATTGAAGATGGGATTGCTCGCCCAGAGCAGCTGACCACGATACCAGCCGTCTCCGAGCCAGATTTCGATGCGGTTTCCGCCCGCCTTCAGGAGCGGCGCGACGTCATAGACCTGATAGGCGATGCGATCGTCATAGCAGGTCCAGCCGGGCGTCAGGAGATCATCGCCAACGCGCTGACCATTGATGAAGGCCCGATAGAGCCCAAGCGCCGTGATCGACAGGTATGCGGAGGCCGGTGCCTTCTGAAGCTCGAATGACCGGGAAACAAAGGTTCCGGCCGTCGACTGACCCGCGTCGCATGACGGAGAAATCATCTGCGCGGCGCGCAATGCAGCTGGCAATTCAACGTTCCGCGATGCAGACGCAACGCGGCTCAACTGGACGTTCATAGGTATCGCCTCCCTGATCGTACTCCCACGATCAGTCATGTGTATAACGTTCTATGTATATCATTCTACAAAATGGATTGCCGCGCAACGATTTTTTCAATAGAATTGCCAAGAAATCGAAGGAATATAATTTTCTGATGCCAGATCAATTGGTTAGCAATATCGCGGAACGGGTTACCATCCGGCATGTCGCCGAGGACGCCGGCGTGTCGGTGGCCGCCGTGTCAAAAGTTCTGCGCAGTGCGTATGGCGTCAGCGACCAGCTCCGACTGAAGGTCGAGGCCTCGATCGAAAAGCTGAACTATCGCCCTTCATTTGCCGCGCGCGGTATGCGTGGCAAGACCTACACGATCGGCATCCTTGTCATCGAACTGACGAACCCGTTCCTGCCGGGCGTCATCGAAAGCGCAAACCAGCGGCTTTCGGAAGGCGGCTACAAGTCGCTGGTAGGCGTTGGACGTTCGGTCACGCAGCTCGAAGCGTCGATGATCGAGGCAATGATCGACAACCGAATGGATGGGATCCTGCTCATCGCGCCGCGCACATCCGGGAAACTGCTGGAAAAGTTCGCCCGGCAAATTCCGATCGTGGCCGTGGCGCACCATGAAAAGAACGCGTTGACCTTTGACACGGTGAATTCGGATGACAGGACTGGCGGACGCCTTGCAGTGCAGGCACTGTTGTCACGCGGCTGCAGCGATATCGTCATGGTCGGCTATGACATGAGCACATCGGAGGCAAGCGAGGTCGCAATCCAGCGCGAAGCCGGCTACATGGATGCGATGAAGGCTGCGGGGTTCGAAGCCAAGGCCAGGATCTTTCGTCTGCCCGCGCCCGGCGAAGAGCGAGCGCAAGCCATCGATCAGTTTATCAGTGCCGAGAAGCTGCCGGATGCAGTCTTCGTCTGGTCCGACCTTGATGCGATCCCGCTGCTTTCAGCCTGCAGGGCAAGAGGCATCAGGGTGCCGGAAGACATGGCCATCATCGGATATGACAACTCACCTCCTGCCGCCATTCCGCTCGTCGGCCTCTCCAGCGTCGACCAGGATCAACCACGCCTTGGTGGCGCGGCCGCCGAAATGCTTATCAGCCGCATCGAAGGCCGGCGCAAGGCCGAGCATCTGCTGATCGAGCCGCACCTGGCATTGCGCGCGAGCTGTTAAGCGACGTCAAAAGCGGGAACCAAAACCGGTCAGCTTTCAATTTCGCGTTGATCTGCCGACGGCAAACATCGGGCCGCCCCTGGCCGACGGAAAGCCATAGCCGTTGACGAGAACGAGATCGATGTCATCGGCACTCTGGGCAACGCCTTCCGCAAGGATAGCCTGCCCCTCTCGCGCCATCGCCGAAACGAGCCTGCCGACAATCTCGTCTCTGGTGAAGGAGCGGCTTGCAATGCCGTTGCGCAGGCGGAAATCATCGATGAATGCGTTCACCTCAGGGGCCAGCTGCCGCACGCCGGACGCATAGTCATACCAGCCACGTCCGGCCTTGCGGCCAAAGCGCCCGGCCTCGCAGAGCTTGTCGGCAACGTCGAAGTAAAATGCTGCCGGATCGCGGGTCGCTGCCGCGCGCTTGCGCCGCGCCCAGGCGATCTCCAGCCCGGTCATGTCGTTGACGGCGAACAGCCCCATCGCGAAGCCATAGGCCTCCAGAGCCTCATCGATCTCTTGCGGATAGGCCCCTTCGGCAAGAAGCCGTTCAGCCTCCGCCCGGTAAGCGGAGAAGATGCGATTGCCGATGAAACCTTCGCAGACACCGGTCACGACCGGCAATTTGCCAATCTTGCGCGCAAAGGCGAGACCTGTCGCAAGGGTCACGTCGGAAGTTTTGCCGCAGCGGACGACTTCAAGCAGCCGCATCAGATTGGCGGGCGAAAAGAAATGCAGGCCAAGTATCCGGTCAGGGCGCTGGGTCACAACAGCCAGCTTGTCGGGGTCGAGATAGCTCGTATTCGTGGCCAGCAGCGTGCCTTCGGGCAGGATGGCATCGAGTTTGCGGAACAGGTCCGATTTGACGTCAAAGTCGTCAAACACGGCCTCGATCACCATGTCTGCCGCCTTGAGCGCAGCCAGATCGCTGGATGCCGTCAGCCGGGCGATCTGTTCGTCAGCGGCTGCGCGAGATAGTTTGCCAAGCGAAACGGCCTTCTCGATGATGGCGGCAACCCGTGCATGACCCGCCTCGGCAGCAGCATCGCTGGTTTCGTAGCCAACGACACCATACCCGGCCGACAGGCAAGCGGCAGCTATGCCGGAGCCCATAAGGCCGAGACCGGCAATGCCGATCGTGGTGAGCGGCAGGGGCGTTGCCTCAAGGCCTTCAACCTTGCCGGCATTGCGCTCTGCGAAGAAGAGATGGCGAAGCGCTGCCGCTTCCTCGCTGTCGCGCAGCTTCAGGAACGTGGCGCGCTCTTCTGCCAGCCCCGCTTCAAGCAAATGATCGATGGAAAGTTCCACAAGCCGGGCGGCTTCTCTGGGAGCTGTCGCGCCCCGCGCCTTGGCAAGGACAGCATCTCTGGCTCGCTCGAAGGCCGCACGATCTGTCACGGGGACCGGAAGTCTGCCCGTGCGGCGCGGCGGTGCACCTGTCAGCGAACGTGCAAACGCGATGGCCTCATCCAGCAGCGTACCCGCCGCGATCCGGTCAACAAGGCCGACGGAGAGCGCGTCCTGTGCCTTGAGCGCGCGCCCGCTGGTAATCATGTCCAGCGCCTTGTCAGCGCCAATCAGCCTCGGGAGGCGCTGCGTTCCGCCCGCACCCGGCACAAGGCCGAGCTTGACCTCTGGCAGACCAAGACTGGCGCTCGGGGCTGCAATGCGTGCATGAGCACCCAGCGCCACCTCAAGCCCGCCGCCCAGCGCCGCGCCATTGATCGCGGCCACGACAACCTTGCCAGAATTCTCAATGGCCGAGATCACGTCAGGCAGGATCGGGTCGACGGCCGGCTGTCCGAATTCACGGATGTCCGCACCGCCAATGAATATCTTTCCGGCGCCTGTCAGAACGAGTGCAGCAATGCCGGCATCCGCATTTGCAGCCTCAACCGCAGCCAAAAGTCCGGCGCGTACGCTGGCCGACGTGGCATTGACCGGCGGACTGTCGATCGTCACCACCAGCACGCCATCGTGCAGGCGGCCGCGAACGGTTTCGGAAAAGACGGTCCCGGCATCTGCGACGTTCATGGCATCAATCCGGAATAACGGCGTGAGCCTGAATTTCGATCTTGGCGCGGTCTTCCACCAGCGCGACGACCTGAACGGCGGCAATCGCGGGAAAATGCTTGCCCATGACATCGCGATAGGCCCGGCCGACATTGCGCAGATTGTCGGTATATTCGCGCTTGTCGGTGAAATACCAGGTCATCGAGGTGATGTGGTGCGGCGCGCCACCTGCCGCTGCAACGACATCGACGACATTCTGCAGCGTCTGCCGCAACTGATCGACGAAATCATCGGATTCAAATTCGCAGTTTTCGTTCCAGCCAATCTGGCCACCCACGAAAATCTGACGGCCACGGGCCTCGACGCCATTGGCGTAGCCGACGGGAGCTGCCCATCCGTCGGGCTGCAGGACTTTATGCATGTTTTCTCTCCAGATAGACGCTCAGGGCCGCGCGAACATCGTCCGGCCAGGGGCATGCCTTATGTGTTTCCAGCGAGGTGGCGACGATACGCTGGCTGGCGGACCAGAGCGTTGCGCCATAGGCGGAAATGGTGTGTTCCAGATCCATCGAACTGTTGCCGATGCGAACGATCCGGATGGCGAATTCAAGCACATCGCCATGAAAACCCGGCTTGAAGAAGCTGACATCAAGTTTCAGCGTCGGCGTCCCGATCCTGCGTTCGCCGATCAGGGTCTTCCACGGCACGCCGGCCTGGGCAAAAAGCTCCTCGACGGCCTGCACGAGCAGGTCAAGATAGGACGGGAAATAGGCAATGCCCGACGGGTCGCAATCGCCGAACTGCAGCGTGCGATAGGTGCGAAAAACGCCCGCTGGCCGTGTATCCTCGCGTTCGCTGATCGATTGAACGGTTGCCGTCATCAGCGCCCCCCGCCCTTCTGATCCTTGATGAGTTCGCGCGCAATGATCATCTTCTGCACTTCGGTCGCGCCCTCATAGATGCGCAACGAGCGGATTTCACGGTAAAGCCGCTCTACGATCTCTCCGGTCTTGACGCCCCGTCCACCAAAGAGCTGGACCGCGCGGTCAATGACGGCCTGCGCGTTTTCCGTCGCCGTCATCTTCGCCATCGCGGCTTCGCGGGTGGTAACAAGCTTCTGCACATCCCGCCGCCAGGCAGCGCGGAAAGTTAGCAGCGCTGCGGCATCGATCTCGGTTGCCATGTCGCCAAGGGCGGCCTGCGTCATCTGCATGTCAGCGAGCATCCCACCCTGCATCGGTCGCGCAACGACATGGGCCAGCGCCTCGGCCAGCGCGCGTCGGGCAAAGCCAAGCGAGGCGGCGGCCACGGATGCGCGAAAGATATCGAGCGTGCGCATGGCGATCTTGAAGCCTTCACCGGCAGCACCCAGACGACGGCCCGCAGGGATACGGCAATTGTCAAAGCGGATGGTCGCCAGCGGATGCGGCGCGATCACCGAAATGCGTTCGGCAATCGAGAAGCCGGGATCGTCCGCGAAGACGACGAAAGCAGAAATACCGCGCGTGCCCGGCGCTTCGCCCGTGCGGACAAAAACCGTGTACACGTCGGCAATGCCGCCGTTGGAAATCCACGTCTTCTCGCCATCGAGCACGTAGTGATCGCCGTCTGCGCGGGCGGCACATTGCATGGCTGCTACATCGGAACCGGCGGACTTTTCGGAGAGCGCGAATGCAGAAATCATCTCGCCTGCAGCGACCTTCGGAAGGACTGCGCGCTTGATTTCATCGGATCCGGCGATGCTGATCGCACCCGTTCCCAAACCCTGCATGGCAAAGGCAAAATCGGCCAGACCATCATGATAGGCCAGCGTTTCGCGCGCCAGGCAAATGCGCCGGGAGTCGATACCTGCCCCGCCATCGAGGCTGACAGCAGCATCGAGCAGTCCCGCACGGCCGAGTTCACGTACCAGCTTGCGGCAGGCATTGTCGACGTCGTCATGGTCGATCTCGGCGATGGCTGTGCTGGCGGTGAATTGATCGAGCCGGGAGGCCCAATCCTTGTGGCCCGCATCGAAGAAGGGCCATTCGATATGGTCGCGCAGCAGATGAGGTGCGGGGTGGAACGCAGACATCGTCTCAGTTCCCTTCAAACACGGGCTTGCGCTTTGCCGCAAAGGCCTCGAATGCGCGGCAGAAGTCCTGCGTGGCCATGCAGATGGCCTGCGCCTGCGCTTCCGACTCGATCAGTTCCTCGATGCCCATCGCCCATTCCTGGTTCAGCATGGTCTTCGTCATGCCATGCGCAAACCACGGACCATCAGCAATCGAGCGGGCCATTTGCGTCGCCACATCCAGAAGCGAGGCGGACGGTGCGAGGCTGTTGAAGAAGCCCCAGCGCTCGCCTTCTTCCGCCGACATGAAGCGCCCGGTATAGAGCAGTTCGGATGCCCTTCCCTGACCGATGATCCTCGGCAGGATGCCGCAGGCACCCATGTCGGCGCCGGCAAGTCCGACGCGGGTGAAGAGGAAAGCGGTCTTTGCCTCGGGCGTTGCAATGCGCAGATCAGAGGCCATCGCCACGATTGCACCTGCACCTGCGCAAATTCCGTCGACAGCGGTGATGATCTGTTGCGGGCAGCGGCGCATCGCCTTGACGAGATCGCCGGTCATCCGGGTAAAGGCGAGCAAGTCCGGCATGGCCATGCGGGTCAGAGGCTCGATGATTTCGAACACGTCGCCACCGGACGAGAAATTGCCACCGGCGCCTGTCATGACGATCGTGCGGACGTCCGACGCATAGACCAGATCGCGGAAGAGGTCGCGCAGTTCAGCATAGCTTTCGAATGTCAGCGGGTTCTTGCGATCCGGACGGTTGAGCGTCAGCGTGGCCACGCGGCCATCCTCGCTCACGTCCCACAGGAAATGCTGAGGTTTGTGATCCTTGAATGGCTTGAGGTTTCCGGCCATGGAGGCCCGCTCCAGAATTGTCATGACATGACCTCCCCACCGGCGACGGCAATCGCCTGTCCATTGATTGATTGCGCGCCAGGCCCCAGGAGCCAGGCTACCGTGTCGGCGACCTCTTCCGGCGCGACCAGCCGGCCTTGCGGATTGTGCTTTGTAAACTCGGCGAGTGCCGCCTCTTCGCTGCGACCTGTCTTGGCAACGATTGCCGCCACCGACCGCGTGATGATGGGAGTATCGGTAAAGCCCGGGCAAACGGCATTGACGGTCACGCCGGTCCTGGCAACCTCGAGCGCCAGCGCTCGCGTCAGCCCGACAACGCCGTGCTTGGCGGCGCAATAGGCCGACACATAGGCGTAACCCGTCAGTCCTGCCGTCGATGCGATGTTGACGATACGTCCGCCTTTGCCGTGCGCCTTGATGTCCGGCAGCACCGCCTTGGTGACATTGAAGACACCTGTCAGGTCAACCGAAAGGACCTTTTCCCACAGATCGAGCCCTGTCTTTTCGAAGGGCGCGCTGGGTGCCTCACCGGCATTGTTGATGAGCGCGGATATGGGGCCAAAGGCAGCGCGCGCCTTTTCGAGCCCGGCGGCAATCGCTTCGGGGACCGTCACATCGAAACCGTCGACAACGAACGTCTCGGCTCCGCCAAGCTCGGCGGCAAGCGCCTGCAATGGCTCCAAACGCCGACCTGCCAGTGTCAGCCGCGCCCCCTCGCCCGCCAGACGGCGGGCAATGGCAGCACCGATACCGCTACCGGCGCCGGTCACAAGCACATGCCTCCCTGCAAGAGATTGCATCGGCAAGGCCTCACTTCGCCGGCGTTGCAGCACGGGCAAGATTTGCCTCGTACTGATACTTGCCGGACGTGTACTGCTTCGGCCACGGAACGGTCTTCAAACCGATCTTGGCGGCTTCATGCAGCGCCCAGGCAGGATCTGCCAGATGCGGACGGGCAACGGCGCACAGATCCGCACGGCCGGCAGCGATCACCGAATTGGCATGGTCCGCTTCCGAAATCGCACCGACCGCGATGGTCGGAACGTGAATTTCATTGCGGATCTTGTCCGAGAAAGGCGTCTGGAAGAGACGGCCATAGACCGGCTGTTCTTCTTTCCACACCTGACCCGACGAGCAGTCGATCAGGTCAGCGCCCGCGTCCTTGAACATGGCCGCAAAAATCGCCGCATCCTCCGGTGTATTGCCGCCGTCAAACCAGTCATGGCAGGAAAGGCGAACGGAGATAGGCTTGTCGGCAGGCCATGCTTCGCGTACCGCCTTGAACACCTCGAGCGGGTAGCGCGCGCGGTTTTCGTGGCTGCCGCCATATTCATCCTCGCGGCGGTTAGTCAGCGGCGACAGGAAGCTCGACATCAGATAGCCGTGGGCAGCGTGGAATTCGAGCCAGTCAACACCAGCCTCCGCCGCGCGCCTCGTTGCGGCGACGAAATCAGCCTTCACGCGATCCATGTCGGCACGGTCCATCGCCTTCGGAACCTGGCTGTGCTTGAGATAGGGCAGTGCGGAGGCGGAAATCAGTGGCCAGCCGCCGTCAGCCAGCGGCTGATCGATGCCTTCCCAGGCAAGCTTGGTTGCACCCTTGCGGCCCGCATGGCCGAGCTGGACTGCGACCTTGGCCTGGGAATTGGCATGGACAAATTCGACAAGCCGCTTCCATCCGGCGGCCTGCTCGTCGTTCCAGAGGCCGAGGCAGCCGGGGGTGATGCGGGCATCCGGCGAGACGCAGGTCATTTCCGCAAAGACGAGCCCTGCCCCGCCCAGCGCACGGCTTCCCAGATGCACCATGTGGAAGTCATCGATCAGTCCGTCCTTGGCCGAATACATGGCCATGGGCGAGACGACGATGCGATTGGGCAGCGTCAATCCACGGATCTTGTAAGGCGTGAACATCGGCGGGAGGCAGCGCTCGCCTTCCTTGACGTTGAGACCCTGCTTGGCGGCAAACCAGCGCTCATAGCCCTCCAGCCAATCCTTGTCGCGCAGGCGCAGGTTCTCGTGGCTGATACGCTGGGAGCGTGTCAGCATGGAATACATGAACTGCTCGGGCTCAAGCGTGTCCGCATAGCGCTGGCCCACCACCTCGAACCATTCCATGGCGTTGCGCGCTGCATTCTGGATGCGGGCGACATCGACACGGCGGATCTCTTCGTAGACCTTGAGAACCTCCGGAATGGCATCCTTCGTATGGCCCAGCTGCTGGAACTGGTTGGCGAGTTCGATCGCATCGTCGATCGCCAGCTTCGTGCCCGAACCGATCGCGAAATGCGCGGTATGCGCGGCATCACCCATCAGAACGACATGGGAGTTACCGTTGAAATGGCTCCATTTTCCGCAGATGAGACGGTTGAAGTTAAGCCACGCAGACCCGCGCAGATGGCGGGCATTGGTCATCAGCGATGACCCTTCCAGCACTTCGGAGAACAGCCCCTCGCAGAAGGCGATCGACTGGTCCTGCGACATCTCACCCAGCTTGTGGGCCTCATAGGCCTCTTCCGTGGTCTCAACGATGAATGTCGAGGTCTTGTCGTCAAACTTGTAGATATGCGCCTGGAACCAGCCGTGATCCGTCTTGCGGAAATCAAAGGTGAAGGCGTCAAACAGCTTGTCGGTGCCGAGCCAGATATAGCGGTTCGGCCGCACGACGAGATCCGGCTCGAATATGCCGGCATACTTGTTGCGGATCTTCGAATTCAGACCGTCGGACGCGATCACGAGATCGGCATCCGGGAAATCGAGGTCACTGTCGACATCAGTCTCGAACTTCAGTTCGACGCCCAGCGCCTCGCAGCGCGCCTGCAGAATGTTGAGCAGCTTCTTGCGGCCGATCCCGACGAAGCCGTGTCCGGTCGTGCGCTGACGCGTTCCCTTGAAGAGGATTTCGATGTCATCCCAATGGTTGAATGCATCCTCGATTTCGGCAGCACTCTCCGGGTCCCAGGCACGCATGGACTGCATCGTCGCATCGGAGAAGACAACGCCCCAGCCGAACGTATCGTAAGGTTTGTTGCGCTCGACGACGGTGATGTGGTGACCGGGATGAAGCTTCTTCATGAGGAGCCCGAAATAGAGACCTGCCGGGCCTCCGCCGATACAAACGATGCGCATGTGCCGTTCCCTTCGTTCCTGCATTCGGATCATTATTTGAAGTTTAAAATATATCTGCCTGGAGCGGCCCGTCAAGCAGAAAATGGGGCGTTAACAAGGTTTGGCGATGATGCCGGTTCCCTGTGTTCAGTTATGGCTAACACCCTGAAACAGCGGACGATATTGCCCATGCCAATAGACAAGCGCACCCGTTGCATCACCGATTTGCACTGACGTCACGCGCCCGATTAGGATGGAATGTGTTTCGCGGTCAATCATGTCCTCAAGCACGCAGTCGATCGCGACTGCCGCACCGGTAAGCAACGGCGCGCCATTTTCATCCTGCTGCCAGTCGCCGAGCGCATAGCGCTCGGCACCTTTTACTCCACCCTTGCCGCTGAACCGCTCCGCAATCTCCTGCTGATCAGGCCTCAGGGCATTGATGCCGAAATGACGATAGCGCGCAAATAGCGGCCACGAAGATGCACCGCGATTGACGCAAACGAGCATCATGGCCGGTTCGACAGACAGCGAGACCGTGGAGGTCGCCACCAATCCCGAACGTTCAGCGCCCCGGCCCACGGTAATAACGCTTACATTGCCCGCAAAACTGCGCATGGCCTGACGAAAGGCGTGCGCCATGTCCTGTTCGGTCGACTGCATGGTTCTTGTCCTTTTTGCACTTTGGCAGCGCGCCGCGCCCAAAGCTTCGCTCTCGGCAGACATGGCGTCTGCGCGGCCGCTTCTTGCAATATCTGGAAGTCGGGACGGCGCTATCCGCCGCCCCGTGTGCAGCGGTTCAATCAGGCCGCCTTTGCGGCCTTGGTAACAGTGCGGCGAATGCCGGCACTTTCCAGAATAGGCAGTACCGTGTCGCGGAAATACGGGAACTCTTCGGCATAGTCGACGAAGGAAAGCGTCGTGCCGTTGAAGCCCGCCTTGTGTAGCGCAATCAGCCCCTCGGCCACCTGTTCCGGCGTACCAACCAGCGGGAAGCCACCGTGGCCAGCCGCCATGCGATCACGGATCAGAGCCAGCAGGTCATGCGGGAAGGAATGGGCATGAGCGAACTGCAAGCGGACGAGATTGTCGACCGCTGCCCAATCGGCATTGTCCTGACCGAAATGCTGAAGGTAGTCCTTGGCTTCCTTTTCCGTCGGGCGGCAGACGACATGGCTGAAAGTCAGCACGCCAACCTTGCGTCCAACATCCGTCGCTTGCTGCTTCAAAGCCGCAATCTCCTCACCCGAACGGGAAAGGTCGATGGCAGGCGTGAAGAGGAAATCCGCATTCCTGACGGCAAATTCACGGCCCTGGCCGGAGCCCGCGGCATTCAGGATCGGCACTTTGCGCGAGGGGCGCGGATCGCCAAGGATGCCCTTTAGCTTGAAGAATGCACCGTCCCAGTCGAAGGTCTCGGTGCGGGTCCAGAGCGACTTGATGACGTCGAACCATTCCTGTGCATAGGCGTAGCGCTCCTCGTGACCGGCAGGCAACTCGAGACCGAGCGCCTTGTATTCCGGCTCGTTCCAGCCCGCGACGATGTTGAGCCCGATGCGGCCACGGCTGATCTGATCGATCGTCGCAATCTGCTTCGCAACGACCGCCGGATGGTTGGCAGCTGTATGGATGGTCGCGAAAACATTGATGTTTTGCGTGCTGGCAAGCAGCCCGGCCGCCCAGGTCATGGTTTCCAGCACGCCGCCATGAAAGTTGGTCTCACCGCCATAGCCAATCCAGCGGGCGATTGGCAGCATGAAGTCTATGCCGGCAGCATCAAGCAGACGGGCGAGCTTGAGATTGTTGTCCCAGGAATTGACCCAGCGCTCATCGACCTTGGTCACGGACATGCCGCCTGAGCAGTTGGACGCGAAGGTTCCGAGCACGAATTGTCCTTCAGCGAACATTGAGTTCTCTGTCATGGTAGTTCCCCAGAAAATTTGTTAGAATTTACGATAGAAAATTTATTTGAAATATAAAACTTGTCAACGGCCAAATTCGCAAAATGCTATTTTTCCGGTTTGGCGTGGCGTCGCGTGAAGGTTAATCTCCGGACCGCGAGTCGGGTAAGGGATCACGCAGATGCAGGGCAAGGACAACGATTTGGGTCGGGAACAAGAGAGCGGCCTCGACCGCCATTGGCACCTAGCCCGAACCCCGGTCGAAATGGATGTGGCCGAGCTTGAATATGCGCTGATGCGCGCATTCGAATCCTTTGGGCGCTGGCAAACCGAATGCCTTTCGACCGTTCTCGACCTGACGGCCAGCGGCCCGGAAAACGCCATGCTGCACATCATCCGCATGAACGACCGGCCAAAGACATTGAAGGATATCGCGCGCCTGTCCAACCGCGAAGATATCCCGAACATGCAGTACAGCCTGCGCAAACTCATCGGTGCAGGACTCGTGGTGCGTACCGGTAGCGGCCGATCCGGCGTCACCTATATGGTGACCGACGCTGGTCGCGACGTCACCGACCGCTACGCCGACATCCGCGCCTCGCTGCTCGTCAAGGCGGTGCAGTCTGTGCCAAATCTGGCGCAACGCCTCGAAGAGGCGACGGAAACGCTGGACCTGATGACAGGCATATACGAACAGGTGGCGCGGACAGCGGCAACGCACCGTAGGCTTCCGCGGTAAAGGCGGGCCACGCTCTGCCGATTTCGTGCTGCGCTTCTTGTCAGCTGGATCCTATGGGCGATGTCCATCTTCCAAAAAATCCGTTTACGCTGCGGTTCCCACGGAACCCCTTCAGCCCGCGGACGCGGGCTGGCTGGATGCCGGATCAAGTCCGGCATGACGGAGTACGGGGTAGCCCTTGTCCGCCACTTCCATCCGTCGCATTGACGGAAATGTCGCGAAACCTGCCGTTCTCGACATCACTCCTTATAGTCCTAACAGATGGTGCGCGATATCCTCCCAATCCGGGTTTGCTGCCTCGATCAGTTCAAGCTTCCATTTTCGCGGCCAGTTCTTGATCGCCTTCTCCCGGGCAATTGCATCGGTTACGAGATCAAATTCTTCGAACCACACCAACGTTTTCACCCCATAGGTCGAGGTGAAACCGGGCGTGACATCGTTTTGATGTTCGAAAAGACGACGAGGCAGATCTGTGGTTACACCCGTGTAGAGCGTCCCGTTGCGTTTCGAGGCGAGGATATAGACATAGCCCTTCATGCAATGGTTGTGCGGAAAGTTGCAGCATCCTGCAAGTACCACCTCAATTGTTTGGCATAGCCGTCAACCGCCCACTCCGTCATCCCGGACTTGATCCGGGATCCAGCGCGCGATGTCTATCGCGCAAAAGATCCGTCTAAATGACCGTTCCGACAAAGCCCGTCTCAGCCCGCAGACGCGGGCTGGCTGGATGCCGGATCAAGTCCAGCATGACGGCGTTTGGGTGCTTCCGTGGCAAAGCGGAGCAAAAATAACCCCTGCCCAGCACCGAACAAAAAAGGCCGCGTCGAAACGCGGCCAATGGTTCGCCTTGGGACTTTGATGCTTACGCGGCAAGCCGCGTCAGATAGGCATCGGCCTCCTCCGGGACGGCGAACCAGGGGAAGAAATCGCGTGGGTCGTTGAAACCGTTGGCAATCCGGGTTGCGAGCTCCGGATAGGCCTGCGCCGAACCCATAATGTTCAGTACATGCGGCGGTGGCGGCATGAGCAGCGCATTGGTCCAGCCGACGACGAACTGGGCGTAGGACCAGTAAGCCTCGAAGGTTGCGACCATGAAGGCCTCGTCGAAGGCCTTGTCGCCATGAGCCAGGATCGCATCCATGTAGCACTTGGCGGCCTTGGAGGCATTGTTGGAGCCCTGTCCGGTGATCGGATCGTTGAGGCAGACGGCGTCAGCCATGCCGAGCACGATCGCGCCGGACGGCAGGCGGCCAACGGGCTTGCGAACCGTCGGCGCGAATGCACCGGCCAGAATGCCATTGTCATCCGTCAGTTCGATGTTCCGGCAGCGCTCCGCTTCCCACGGCGTGAAGGTTTCCAGCACCCACTTGGACTTCGCCAGATGCTCTTCCGGAGACTTCACATCCTTCCAGCAGTCCATCGGGCCGCCGGGAATGCCTTCAAACACCATGATGTCGCAAGGGCCGGTCGTCGTCAGCGCCGGGAAGGTGAAATACTCGCCGACCGTCGGAATGAGGTTGAAGTTGACGGCCGAATGATCGGCGCGCTGCTCCATGCCCTTCACGTAGGTCAGCGCCAGCGCGCGCTGCGGCTTGTCGAATGGCGAGCGGGTCGCATCGCGCTCGAACATCTTGGCGATGTCACCCTTGCCGGCAGCAACAATCACGAGGTCGCTCTGCTTTGCATAGGCTTCGAGGTCGGTGATTGCGGCATCGTGGATGACCATCTCGCCGCCCAGACGGCTGAACTCCTTCATCCAGCCGGGAACCTTCACGCGCTGATCAACGCTTTGGGCTGCCTTTTCAAGCTTGCCGTTCCAGTCAATGGCCTTGCCACCCGAACCATCCGGCATGGGTACGGTAAAGTTGATGGAATCGACCGTCGGGCACTCGGTTTCCCAGAAATTGATACCGAGATCGCGCTCGTTCTGCAGCGCGACGTCAAACATGCACTGGCTGGAAAGAACCTTTCCCTTCTCGATTTCTTCGCCGGTGCGGTTCTGCACAATGCGAACCGCATGACCGGCCTTGAGCAGGCCGATGCCGAGTTGCAGGCCGGACTGGCCGCCGCCCACGATGGTGAAATGTCTGGATTTCGTCATGTCATTCCCCTTTCTTCGGTTTCTTGTATCGTCGGATTTTTCAGTGCATCAGACGCGGGATCGCCGGTACGTTGGTCTCCGGTCCCATGGCGGTGTAGCCGCCATCAACGCGGATATCGGTGCCGGTAATGAAGCTCGCGTTGTCGGAAAGCAGGAATGCGATCGCCTCGCCCACCTCGCTCGGGCTGCCGGTGCGGCCGAGCAGATGAAAATCCTTGGCGACCGCATCGGCCTTTGCCCGCGTGTCATGCGTCAGTTCCTGCATGATGTTGGACCAGGTCCAACCGGGTGACACGGCGTTGACGCGGATGCCCTCGGGTGCAAGGTCCATCGCCTGGTTGCGCGTCAGTTGGAGAATTGCGGCCTTGGAAACCGGATAGACCCAGCGACCGATCTGCGCAACGCGCGCCGAGATGGAGCCGAAATTGACGATTGCGCCCTTGTTGGCGGCCAGATGCTTGCGCGCGGCCTGCATCAGCATGACTGAGCCGACGATGTTGACATCGAGCGCCTTCAGCCAGTCGCCGCGCGTCGTCTCAGCACCGTTGTCGAGATAGGTGCAGGCAACGTTGACGAGGAAGTCGAGCCGTCCGGTTTTTTCCACCGTCGCCTTCACGAGTGCTTCGATGTCGGCATCGTTGGTAATGTCGGTGGCGATGAAATGTGTATTCCCGCCGACCGCAGCCGCGGCCTTCTCACCGGCATCCCTGTTGATGTCGGCAATCACGACCGTCACGCCATAATTCCTCAAGACCTCCGCAACACCTTGCCCGATCAGCGTCGCGCCCCCGGAAATGATCGCGGTTTTCCCGTTCAGTCCATTCATGATGACATCCCCTGTTCTTGTTTATTGATGGTTCTTGCAGCCTCAGGCGGCTGCAGACGTTGCCTGTCGGGCGGTCAGGAATGCGCCGTCGCCGTAGATCAACGGCAGCACATCGCCATCCGCACAGCGGGTTGCCACGACCTCACCGATCAGGATGAGATGCGTGCCGAACTCGTGGATCTCCGCCAGTCGGCAATCGAAGCTGACATTGGCCCCATAGAGAACCGGCGCGCCCGTTGCACCGGAAAGCCAGTCGCCGATGGCGAAGCGATCTTCCCGGGCATGGCCGGTGCGACCTGCAAACGTTTCTGCAACCGGGCGCTGGTCCTCTGCCAGAACATTGACCGCAAACACACCACGCTGGCGGACAACGGCCGCAATCGACGTCGACTGGTTGACGCAGGCAACCAGAGAAGGCGGGTCCGTCGAGAGCGAGCAGACGGCCGTCGCGGTGATGCCGCAACGGTGGCCCTCGCCGTCGAGGGACGTAATGATTGTGACACCCCCGGCAAGACGGCGCATGCCTGCCCTGAAAATATCGCTGCCCATCGTGATGTTCCCGTTATTCGAATGGATTTTCATTCATTTTATGTTTAAAGTAATGATGGACCGAAGTTGACGAACCGCAATCCGCTTTGCGCAATGCCTTGTCCGTTTTCGGCAGATGTGGTTTGATTTCGGCATTCGACTGGGAAAGCGCCGATGATTGATGCGCCTGCAAGACCCCTTCAACATCACGGCCTCGTGGACACCAGGGCCGTTGATGAAGCACGGGAGGCGATTGGCCGCATCTTTTGTCCCCATTTCCTGAATGTCCGCGGGCCGTCCAATCAGGCCTTCCATGCGGTACACAATGCAGTCGAGCAGCCGGGCTATACGGTCAACTTCGTATCCTATGGCGCCGAAGTTGAAATCGATCCGGGCGAACTGTCTGGTTTCTTCCTCTTGCAGCTGCCTGTCAGCGGCGCGGCCAACGTCCGCTGCGGCACGCAGATCGCCGAGGTATCGGCAGGTTCGCGTGGATCGCTTCTGTCGCCGACCCTCTCCTCGCGCATGATCTGGCAGGCGGGCTGCGAAAAGCTGATCATCCTGATGCGACGCGGCGTGGTGGAAGATTTCTTCGAAACGCTGACACATCGCCGAAGCACGGCAATCGAATTCGATCCTTCCGTCGATCTGTCGAGCGCGGTCGGTAGAAGCCTTTTCGCCCATGCGCGCATGATGTTCGAGGCCGCCGAGGCAGGCGTGGCCCTTCCCGACCAGTATCGCACGATGTTGCGCGATGGCCTGATATCCCTGCTTCTCAATGGCCTTGAAAGCAATTGCGCGGCGGCACTTCGCCAGCCGTCGCTCGACACCGGCCCGGCTCCCGTCCGGCGGGCGGAGGATTTCATTCGCGCCCGTGCGGCGGAAAACATTTCCATGGCCGATATCGCGTCTGCCGCGGGCATTCCGCTCAGAACCCTGCAGGAAGCCTATCGCAAGGCGCTCGGCCGCACGCTGTCTGATGGCGTCCAGATCGCCCGTCTTGATATGCTGCGCACGCTGCTCCTGAAACCGGGCTCAACGCAGAGCGTCGCAGAGGCAGTTCTGGCCTCCGGCTTCGGCCACCTCGGCCGGGCAGCATCGGCCTATCGCGAGACCTATGGCGAAACACCGTCGGAAACACTGCGCCGCGTGCGTTTGCGCTGATTGATCCCCACTAGACCAGTTGCGTAAGCAAGGCGCAGCCGGTTGAGCGGATCGGGACCAAAATTGACCGTTCCGGGCATATAAGCGCCGAGTACTTGTCCATAGGCTCCTTTCAGTCATTTCGACGAAAGGAGATTTTCATGAAATTCGGTTGGATCGCAGGCGCCGCCTTTCTGATGGCAGGCTTAGCCCAGGCCGCAGACCTCAAGGTGGAAAGCGCAGAATATGCCGACGGCACCGTCAAGCAGGCGCAGTTTTCGAACACATTTGGCTGCACCGGCGGAAACATTTCTCCATCCGTCAGCTGGTCGGGGGCGCCAAAGGACACAAAAAGTTATGTCGTATCGATCTACGACAAGGATGCGCCGAGCGGTTCAGGTTTCTGGCACTGGGTTGTCATGGACATCCCCGCCGACGTAACATCGCTGAAGGCCGGCGCGGGATCGGATGCTGCTGCGCTTCCAAAAGGCGCGCGGGTGGCCATGAACGACGCCAGCCAGAACAGCTTCCTGGGTGCCTGCCCGCCTCCGGGACAGACCCACGAATATCGCATCACGGTCAAGGCGCTTAGCGTTGACAAGCTCCCCATCCCCGATAATTCCACGGGTGCGCTGGTCGGCTTCGTCTCCAACATGAACAAGCTGGCCGAGGGAAGCATTGCGGCCAAGGGCGGTCAGTGACGCAGAAACATGGACGATGACAGCATGAACAACAGGGCGCGGGAAATGATTGCGGCAAGGCCGGGGATCGGGGCGACTGGACACATCACCCAGGGGAGCCGGCTCGGGTTTACCTCGATCACCACCGATCTCCCCATGATTGTCATCGTCCGCCGGGGCCGCAAGATCATCCAGTGCCCAGGCCATCGCTTCTGCGTTGAGCCGGGCGAGGCGATTGCGATCTCGCAAGGTCATGTGCTGGATTTCGAAAACATTCCTGCGGACGATGGTGCCTATGAGGCCCGCTGGCTGACGCTGGATAGCAGACTGGTTGCGGCCTTCGGCGCGGTCAAGGACGCAGAGCCGGTGACGCCAGCACGCCTGCTTGGACGCATGAGCAAGGGGCTGTCCGATGCCTTTGAAGCGGCCGTCGCGGCGCTTTCCGATGACAGCGAACTGCCCGAGCGCATTGTCGAACACCGCGTTGCCGAACTGCTGGCCTGGTTGCAAAGCACCGGGCTTTGCTTTTCGATGGATCGCTCCGAAAGCGTGGCGGCGCGCATCAGGACGCTTTTGCTTGCCAAACCGGCGCACCCATGGTCGAGCGAGGAGATCTCTTCAGAACTCGGTATCAGCGGGGCAACTCTTCGGCGGCGGCTTCAGGAAGATGGCATCAACCTGCGGGGGCTGATGACAGACGTTCGCATGACACACGCAATGAACCTGCTGCAATCTTCAAGGCTGCCCATATCGCTGATTGCGGCGAGCTCAGGGTTTGATTCACAGAGCAAGTTTGCAATGCGGTTTCGAAGCCGTTTCGGCTTTCCGCCGACAGCCGTTCGCGGCCATAGCCGCAGGACATTGCCACACGTTCAGGAAGAGACTGCTGAAGCCGGCGTACCACAGCAGAATTCCCTGCGGATGGACACGCAACATCGTTTTGTGAAGGCCGGCTAAAGGATGTTGTGACAGCGCGTTGCGATCCAATGATCGTGGCGTATTGCGGTAGTTTACTGCCCCGGCCTTTCCGGGTTCCACAAAAGCACCGCACTATCCTTCTCATAGGCCATGCCGCGCGGATAGCTGATCGCCTCGAATTGCAGACCCCAGGGTGCCTGGAAATACAGGATCGACTGACCCGCAATCGGGCCATCCTCGATCGGCAACGGACCGAGCCGGGTTTCGACGCCCATGGCATCGAGATAGGCCTTCGTTGCTGCAATGTCGCGCACATAGAAGGCGATGTGGAATGCGCCGATATCGCTGTTCTTCTGCTTCAGGTCGCGCTGGTCGGGGGCGGAATATTCAAAGAGTTCGAGGTTCGAACCGTTGCCGCAGCGGATCATCGCGACCCGCTCGATACGCGCACGCGGGTGAACGCCAAGCGCATCCGTCATGAAGCTGCCTTCCGGATCCCCGATCGGACCAAAGGTCAGCACGTGGGTGCAGCCGAGCACCCGATCGAAGAAGTCGATCGCCTCATCGAGGTTCGGCACGGTGAGGCCCGTATGATCGTGACCCACGAGGCCGGGGAGGCCCTTTTGAACGCCGGATGATGAGGTCATGACATGTTCCTTTCAGGCGGTTTCGAGGACAGGCGCAGGGCGCGTCAGCCAGCCATCATCGATCTCGGGAAGCGGGATCGCGTCCAGGAGAAGGCGGGTGTAGGCAGATTTCGGGGCATCGAAGACGGTTTCGCATGGCCCCTCTTCAACGACCTTGCCATAGCGCATCACATAGACGCGATCGCAGACAGCACGGATGACGGAGAGGTCATGGCTGATGAAGGCCATGGCGAGACCCATTTCCCGGGATAGCGCCTTCAGGAGATTGAGCACCTGCGCCTGTGTCGACACATCAAGACCGGAAACGATCTCGTCGGCCAGCACGAAATCCGGCTTGAGCAGGACCGCGCGCGCGATACCCACGCGCTGGCGCTGGCCGCCGGAAAGCTCATGCGGCGCGCGTTCCAGAACCACCTGCGGCAAGGACACACGATCCAGGATCGCACGCACCTGGGCGTCAGCCTCGGCACGGGTCGTGGCGAGACCGTGAAGGAACAGCGGTTCGGACAGGATCTGCCGGATGGTATGGCGCGGATTGAGCGAAGCCATCGGATCCTGGAAAATCATCTGGATGCGCCGACGAAGCGGCCGCATCGCCTCGCGCGAAATCCCAGTGATATCGCGCCCGTCAAAATGGATAGATCCGGCCGAAACGGGCACCAGCTTGAGCAGAGCGCGCCCAAGCGTCGTCTTGCCGGAGCCGGATTCGCCCACGATGCCAATCGTTTCGCCGCGACGGATCGCGATATCGACGCCATGGATGACCCGGACACCCGGAAGATCAGCCCCGACAAGCGTCTTGCGCGCGCCATAGGTGACTTCGACGCCACGGGCCTCGAACAGAAGATCGCTCATGCAACCTGCCCCCTCTCGCTGATGCCGATTTCATGGCGCAACTGGCGGAACACGGCCTCCGGCACGGGCTCGAGCCCCGCATCCGGGCGATCATATCGCGGACCCGCGGCAATGAGCGCGCGGGTGTAGACATGGCGCGGCGCGTTCAGGAGATCAGCCGTTGTCCCGTCTTCAATGACCTTGCCGGCATAAAGAAGCGTCACCTGATCGCAGATCTTGGCGACCACACCGAGATCATGCGTCACAAAAATGACTGCCGTGCCATGGGCCTCCTGCATGCGGCGGATAAGCCGCAGGATTTCCTTCTGCACGGTCACATCGAGCGCCGTGGTCGGTTCATCGGCAACAACCAGTTTCGGATTGAGCGCGAAGGCGGAGGCGATCAGGATGCGCTGGCGCATGCCGCCCGAAAGCTCATGCGGATAGGCCTTCAAGACGCGCTCCGGATCACGGATCTGCACTTCGTCGAGCAGTTGCAGCGCGCGCTCACGCGCCGCCTGCTTACCCATGCCAAGCTTCAGCCTGAGACCGTCAGTCAGTTGGGCCTCGATGCGGCGCGCGGGATTGAGTGCGGTTTGTGGATCCTGCGGAATGAGGGTGATATCGCGGCCCATGATGGCCGAAAGATCGCGCGGCGCCATTGTGAGCAGGTTACGGCCTTCAAACCGGATAAAGCCTCCGGTTACCTTGACCGTCGATGGCAAGATCCCGAGGAGTGCCTTGGCGATGGTCGACTTGCCGGCGCCGGATTCACCGACGAGACCCCTCACCTCGCCCTTGGCGAGCGTCAGGGAAACATCACGCAGAACCGGCGCTCCGCCGTCGCGCGTGGAAATGGCGCTGAGGCCTTCGATGGTCAGAAGCGTATCGGTCATCGGCGCATCACCGGATCCAGAGCGCGGCGCAGGCCGTTACCCAACTGATTGAAGGCAAGAACGGTGGCGAAGAGCGCAATGAGAGGAAAGACGAAGACCCACCATCCCTGATGGATCATCTGGCGGCCCTCGGCAATCATGCCGCCCCAGGTCGGGATGTCGGAGGAGAGTGACAGTCCGACGAAGGACAGGATCGCTTCAACAATGACGGCGATGCCCATTTCAAGGCTGACGAGCGCGATGAGCACAGGTGCAACGTTCGGCAGAATCTCGCGCCAGAGGATGTGTGAGCGCGAAAAGCCGATCGTTTCCGCAGCCGTGACATAGTCGAGGCTTGCCTGCGCCATGGTTTCGGCGCGCACGACGCGACAGAAGCGCGTCCAGTCGATGATGACGATTGCGGCGATGACCGAATGCAGGCCGGAGCCCAGCACGGCAACCAGCAGGACGGAAAGCAGGACGGGAGGAAAGGCCATCCAGATATCGACCAGCCGGGAAATGATGCGGTCTGCCCAGCGGCCATACCAGCCGGCAGCAAGGCCGAGCAATGTGCCAATCAGTGCCGACAGCGTCGCTGCGACGAAGGCGACCGTCAGAGCGATGCGGGTGCCATAGATCACACGCGAAAGGACATCGCGGCCCAGATCATCCGTGCCGAGCCAGAAGCCCGGTTCGGCATCGGGATAGTTTGCTGGCGGCGTAGTGTTGAGCATCAGGTCCTGCTCAAGCGGATCCTTCGGCGCGATGTAGGGCGCAAAGATCGCGATGAGGCAAAGCAGGATGATAAACCCGCCAGCGATCACGACCCTTGGTTCGCGCAGGAGAGGCTTGATGAGCTTCATCGGCAGGCTCCAGGTAACGGAAGGAATGGCAGTCTCGGCAATGTCAGCCATGAGCCTGCCTCGGGTTGAGCCACGCTGCAATCAGATCGACCAGAATATTGACGACAATGAAGATGGCGCCAAAGGTCAGCACGATCCCCTGGATCAGCGGCAGGTCACGATTGATGACGGCATCGATCGCCATGTTGCCAAGCCCCGGATAGGAGAAGATGCGCTCGACGATGACGGTGCCACCGATCATGAAGGTGAACTGCACACCGGTGAGCGTCAGCGTCGGACCAACGGCGTTCCGCAATGCCTCCTGCAGGACCAGCCTCAGCGACGACATGCCTTTCAGACGACCAAGCAGGACGTAATCCTGCACCATCGCTTCCGACAGCGCTTCCTTCAGCGTCCGGACAATGATCGCGGCAAGCGGCAAACCAAGTGCCAGCATCGGCATGACCATATGGAGGATCAGGTCGCCGAATGCGGAAAACTGCAACGTCACGAGACTTTCGATCAGAAAGAAGTCCGTGTGAAAATTGGTTCCCAGTGAGGGGTCAATGCGACCCGAAAGCGGAAAGACCGGCCAGAAAACGCCGAAGACCAGGACGAGCGCAAGCGCCCAGACGAAATCCGGCACGGCGAGAAACAGCCCGTTGATGAACTCCAGGATCGGCTCCAGCGGCGTGCGGCGCGCAAGCGTTCCCGCCGTTGCCACGAAGCCCCCAGCCAGGACACCGAAAATCAGAGCTGCGAATGCAAGTTCCAGCGTTGCAGGCAGACGCTCTGCAATCAGTTCGACGACGTCGCGCCGCTGCGAAATCGAGGTTCCGAAATCGCCCTTCAGGACGTCCAGAAACCAGATGACGAACTGGCGCGGAATGCTGAGATCGAGACCATAATGCGCGCGCAGAGCGGCAATATCGGCAGGCGTTGCGCTGGGTGAAATCATCATGGCGATGGGATCGCCGGGCACGATACGGAGCAGACAGAAGACGATGACGGCGACACCCGCAAGGGTGACGAGCGCCATCAGAAAACGGCCCACGAGATTGGAAGCGGTCATGATCAAACCTTCCTGCTGCCCCTGACGCCCAAGAGGGGGTAGAGGATTGTCAAACAGGCAATGTCCCGCACCGGCCCGTTTTCACGAACCGGTGCGGGACATTATGTCAGGCCTTGGAAATCAGGGTCGGCTGCAGTGCGCTCGAAATGTTCGGCGTCACCTTCAGCGACGACTTGAAGACGATAGGCTGAACATACTGCAGGAGCGGGATGACGTAGCCCTGCTCTGCGATGTACTTGTCAGCAGCCTTCCAGCCGGCGATGCGCTTGGCTTCATCCTTCTCGCCCCACAGCGGACCGATGAGCGCGTCAACGTCGTCGGTCTTCCAGCCGGAATGCGGCGACTTCGAGAACATGGCAAAGCCGGTCGACGTCGTCGGATCACCAATCGCGTTGCCCCAGTTGTAGAAGGCAGCGGGAGCCAGCTTGTGTGCGGCGCGCAGTTCGAAGTGCTTGGCGATTTCATAGACTTCGATATCAGCCTCGATGCCGACCTTGCGCCACATACCGACGATCGCCTGGATCATTTCGTAATCCTTCGGCTTCAGGCCGCGCGTCGTCTGGATCTTGAACTTGACCGGCTTGTCCTTCGAATAACCGGAGGCCTTGAGCAGCTCGGCCGCCTTCTTGGGATCATAGGGAACCTTGATGGACGGGTCGAAGGCCGCATATTGCGGGGCCTCAAGCGTGTCGATCGGCACGCCATAACCGCGCAGCAGCTTCTTGACGATCCCGGCCTTGTCGATGGACATATGCGCGGCAAGGCGAACGTTCTTGTCCAGCATCGGATCGACATTGGTGATGAAGATCATTCCGATGTCGGAAATCGGGGTCGAAACGCCTGCAAAGCCCTTCTTCTCTTTCAGACGATCGAATTCCTCATAGGGAATTTCGAGCGTCACGTCGGACGAACCGCTCTCGATTTCAGCCACGCGGCTGGTCGCATCGGTGACAAACTTGAACACCACGGTGTCGAAGGCAGGCTTACCACCCCAATAATTGGGGTTCGCCTTGAGGCGCAGGTACGAATTGCCCTCATAGGCATCAAACATGTAGGGACCCGTGCCGATCGGCTTCTTTTCAAAGCCTTCCGCACCGACCTTTTCATAATAGGCCTTGGGAAGCACATAACCCGTCAGGAACGCCATCCACTTGAAGATGGTCGGATCGAACGCGAGGACGTCAGCGGTGATGCGCTTGCCTTCGACCTTGAAATTGCCGATCCCGGCCCAGACGCTGGCAACCGGGTTGCCGGTCTCAGGCTTGCCTGCACGGGTCAGCGACCAGACAACGTCGTCCGGCGTGAAATCCGAACCGTCGTGCCACTTCACACCTTCGCGGACATCCATCCAGACCTTGGTCTTGTCGTCGTTCCAGCCCCAGGCAGTCAGAAGGCCCGGCTCAAAAGACAGATCCGGCTTCTGGCCGATATACTGGTCGTAGATCGAGCGGTAGATCGCCTGGATGGCGGGGTTTACGCCCGAAAGGCCAACGGTGCCGTCAAACGAAGGCAGATTGGCGTTGAAAGCAATGGTCAGCGTGTTGGCTTCCGCCGCCTGAACCGGGATCCGGCCGGCAAGGATGCCGGTCAGCACGGTTGCAGCGCCAAGTCCCAGTACGCCACGACGCGTCATGTCAGTCATTTCTAGACTCCTTCGTTCCCCTTGCGGAATTCCGGTCTCTTCCGGATTTTTGATTGTTTTAAACTTAAAAAGAAATTTCGGGTTTTGACAAGGGTCGTTTCAGCCCTTTTGCAAAAATAATATGAAATGGAATATTTCTTCGCCCGCACAATGGCCTATAAATAAAGGCTCGCATCGGCTAAATTTATGCAATTGACATTATTTTTGAGGAGTAATATGCATTTGCATATAACTAAATCCTGAATGGATGGGGAACGTCATGGCAGAGCGATCATTTGCGCGTGAAGTCGAGGACCTGAAGCTCAAGGAGGGTGAAATCTTCCGGGGTGAAGGCATTCTCGCAATCACCAAGGCACTCCTGCAATCGGGCGTTTCCTATGTCGGGGGCTATCAGGGCTCGCCGATCTCACATCTGATGGACGTCCTGGCCGATGCCAAGGATGTCATGGAAGAACTCGGCATCCATTTCGAGACATCCGCCTCCGAAGCTGCTGCTGCTGCAATGCTTTCGGCCTCCGTCATGTATCCGGTCCGCGGTGCGGTCACGTGGAAATCGACCGCCGGCACCAACGTCGCCTCCGATGCCCTCTCCAATCTGTCATCAGGTGGCGTGACGGGCGGCGCACTCGTCATCATCGGTGAAGACTACGGCGAAGGCTCCTCCATCATGCAGGAGCGCAGCCATGCCTATGCCATGAAGTCGCAGATGTGGCTTCTGACACCGCGCCCCAACCTGCCCTCCATTGTGGAGGCCGTCGAGCGCGGCTTCGAACTCTCCGAGGCCTCGAACACGCCCGTCATGCTGCAGGTCGGCATCCGCTCCTGCCATGTGCACGGCCATTTCGTCGCCAAGGATAACAAGCGGCCTGAATTCACGTTGAAGGAAGCGCTGGAGAACCCGCGGCGCGACGTGAACCGCATCGTTCTTCCGCCGGCCTCTTTCATCCATGAGAAGGAGAAGCTGGAAAAGCGCTGGCCCGCAGCAGTCGAATTCGTCAAGAACAACAAGCTGAACGAATTCTTCGGTCCAGAAGAAGGTGATGTCGGCATCATTCTGCAGGGCGGCGTCTACAACGGCGCGATGCGCGCGCTTCAGCAGCTCGGCCTTGCGGATGTCTACGGCAACTGTCGCGTGCCTCTCTACGTGATGAATGTCGCCTATCCAATGATCGACGACGAAGTGATTGCCTTTGCCGCAGGCAAGAAAGCCGTCCTGATGGTCGAGGAAGGCGCACCCGAATATATCGAGCAGGCGCTGCACACGCTGTTCCGCCGCAAGGATATCCAGACAAGGGTCTCCGGCAAGGACGTCCTTCCGCTGGGTGGCGAATATACCACGCCGGTCCTGCTGAAGGGCTTCACGGCCTTCTTCGAAACCAACGCCTTGGAGCTTCTGGGCAACCGGCCACCCGTTCCGGATCCGTCACCGGTTCTGGCTGACGCGAAGGTCAAGGCGCTGGCCGAGGTCGTACCGCCCCGCCCGGCGGGCTTCTGCACCGGCTGTCCCGAACGCCCGATCTTCGCAGCCATGAAGCTCGTGGAGCGCGAACTTGGCGCACACCACGTTTCGGCCGATATCGGTTGTCATCTCTTTTCCATCCTCCCGCCTTTCAATATCGGCGGCACGACGATGGGCTACGGCCTCGGCCCCGCCTCGGCATCGGCGTTCAACGTCGAAGCGGGCAAGCGCTCCATCTCGGTCATGGGCGACGGCGGCTTCTGGCACAATGGCCTTGCAACTTCGGTCGGCAATGCTGTCTTCAACAAGCAGGATGGCGTGATCCTGGTCGTCGACAACTACTATTCCGCAGCGACGGGCGGACAGGACATCATGTCATCGCGTGCGCTCAACCCGCGCCGCAAGACCAACAATTCCATCGTCAACGCGGTCAAGGGCATCGGCGCCACATGGGTGCGCCAGATCGACCGGACCTACGACGTTGCGAAAATGCGCGATACGTTGCGCGAGGCCCTGACGACTGACGAAAAGGGCCCGAAGATCATCGTCGCCTCATCGGAATGCAGTCTGAACAAGCAGCGCCGCGTGAAACCGCAATTCGCAAAGGCCGTGAAGGACGGCAAGCGAATGGTCAAGGAGCGCTTCGGCGTCGACGAGGATGTCTGTACCGGCGATCACGCCTGCATCCGCCTCTCCGGCTGTCCCTCGCTTTCGGTCAAGCATACGGACGATCCGCTTAAGGACGATCCGGTCGCAGCCATCGACAATTCTTGCGTTGGCTGCGGCAATTGCGGCGAAGTCTCGGAAGCCGCCGTGCTCTGCCCATCCTTCTACCGGGCAGACGTCATCCACAATCCGACGGGCTGGGACCGTTTCGCACACCGCGCTCGCGCAGCCGTCATCGGCTGGCTGCAGAAGCGTCGCGCATCCAGCCGCATCGTATTTGCAGACTGAGGGGACCTGTCATGAACGTACATACGAACCCCTCCTCCTCGTCCATCCTCTCGCAGGAAAAGCCGCTGTCGATAGCCATTCTCGCCATGGGCGGGCAAGGCGGCGGCGTCCTGGCTGATTGGGTCGTGGCGCTCGCCGAAGCACAGGGCTGGGTGGCGCAAACGACCTCGGTGCCGGGCGTTGCCCAGCGCACAGGCGCGACCATCTACTATCTGGAACTGTTGAAAGCCCGCGACGGAACCGAGCCGGTCCTCGCGCTCATGCCAACGCCGGGCGATGTCGATGTCGTCATGGCCGCCGAGCTGATGGAGGCAGGACGCTCCGTCATGCGTGGCCTCGTGACCCCCGACAAGACGATGCTGATCGCCTCGACGCATCGCTCCTACGCGGTCGGCGAAAAGGAAAAGCCGGGCGACGGCACCGGCAACCCGACAGTCGTCATCGACGCCACGGATTTCGCCGCGAAGAAGACCATCGCCTTCGACATGGACGCGCTCGCCACCAGGAACGGCAGCGTGATCTCCGCATCGATGTTCGGCGCCTTGGCGGCGTCCGGCGCGCTGCCGTTTTCCAAGGATGCGTTCGAAGCAACCATCCGCAGTGGCGGCAAGGGCGTCGAAGCAAGCCTTCGCGCTTTCAATGCGGGCTATGAACGCGTCATGCGCGGAGGCAACGACAAAGTCTCAGCCGAACCGGGCAAGACTTTCGCCTCGATACCCTACAGTGCCGATCACCCAGCCCTCGACCGGCTGCTTGCCCGCATCCGCAAGGAATTCCCGGACGCCATCCAGCCGATGCTCTTTGCGGGTGTGAAAAAGCTCACCGATTTCCAGGATCCGGCCTATGCGGATGAATACCTGAGCGAAGTGGCCAGGCTCCACGCCGCCGACAAGACGCTTGGCGGAGCGGAGAAGGATTTCGCCTTCACCGCACAAGCCGCCAAATATGTCGCGATTGCCATGGCCTATGACGACGTGATCCGCGTCGCGGACCTGAAGACGCGCGCAACCCGCTTTGATCGCGTGAAGAAGGAAGTCGGCGTCAAGGGCGACCAGATCCTCTACACGACCGAATACATGCATCCGCGCATGGAAGAGGTTTGCGGCACGCTGCCAAAGAGCCTCGGTCGCTTCATCGAAAGCCGTCCCGGCCTTTTCAACTGGCTGAACCGCCGCATCGACAAGGGTCGCCGCGTGAAGACCGGCACACTCTTCTGGTTCACGGGCCTCTACCTCGTGTCCTCGCTTAGACGCTTCCGCCGGGGCAGCCTGCGCCACGCCATCGAGATGGAACATCGTGATGCCTGGCTGCGCGACGCGCTGCACGTTCTCAAGGGAAATTACGATCTTGCTGTCGAGGTGCTGGGCAACCGGCGTCTGGTCAAGGGCTATTCCGACACGCATGTGCGCGGGCTCAGCAAATTCGACCGCGTCATGTCGGCCCTGCCGATGCTGGAAAGCCGAGACGATGGTGCCGCATGGATGCGCCGCCTGAGGCAGGCCGCCCTGCTTGACGAAAACGGCACGGCGCTCGATGGCGCGCTGAAAACGGTTGCGACTCTGTAATTGGGAGGAATGCTTGTCTAGCTAGCCGCGGACAAGATCCGCTGCAGGAAGGGGCCGACCAAACAGGTATCCCTGCCCTTTCGTGACGCCGATAGCCCGAAGCGCAGTCTCTTCTTCGATTGTCTCGACGCCTTCAGCCACCACGACCGTACCCGTGCGTCGACTATATTCGACAAGCGCACCAACCATCGCGACGCGCCGTGGGTCGGCATCAATGCCTCGCGTCAGGCTCGTATCGAACTTGATGATATCAGGCTGTAGCCTCAAGACGTGCGACAGGCTTGCATAGCCAGCACCCGCGTCGTCAATGGCAATTCGCACACCGGCATTTCGCAGCGCCTTGAGAGCAGTTTCCACGTCGGAATAGTCCTCAATCGGCGCATGTTCGGTAATTTCGATGACCAGTCGCCGGGGATCCATGGAGGTTATCAACGGCGCAAGATCAGCCGTCAGAATTGTCTGAGGCGACAGGTTGATATTGATCGACATCTCCGCTGCGAGGATCCTGCTTTCTGCAATGGCACGCTGCGCAGCCAGAAGCTCCAGCCGATTGCCGATGCTCGCAGCGTTGGCGTCTGCAAACCACTTGTCCGGGCTCCGGTGCGGCTCGCTTGCAAAGCGGGAAAGCGCTTCGAAACCGAGAACCTCGCGGGTTTCCAGATCAACAATCGGCTGGAAGACGATGTTGGGATCGCCCGCAGCCATCGCAGCCTCCACCAGCTTGCGCTGTCGGCGGCGGCGCTGATAGGCGGTGAAATCGGCGGCCAGCATGTTGGCCGTGAGGCCAGCCATCTTGTGGAGCAGTTCGAGTTCGCTCTGGCCAAGCGCGGGCTTTGGTAGAAAGCTGAAGCAACACAGCGTTCCATAGACGTGACCGTCACCGAATCGCACTGGAACACTCAAATGCGCACCGATGGGGATTTCGGCCGTTTCAGGCAACGTTGCCGTCAATGGGACATCAGCCGTATCCGGGATCAGCTCGGGAAGCGCACAGTCGACGATCTTCTGACAATAGCTCGCACCCAGCGGATGCATGTCGCCAACCCGGATCGGCGGATTGTCTCGGCCTGCTGACACACCTCTGAAAACACGGAGGTTTTCCGAAAACTCGGCCAGAAAGGCCACATCCATTTCCAGATGAGTGCGGATCATGTCCAGTATGATCCTGATATTGGCCGCAACCGGTTGTGACAGGGGTGTCAAGGAAACACCCGTATCGCGCAAACTGCTCACTTCGTCCCCCACAGCGAAAGACGCGCCTGAGGCGCTTCTGTTCATGCACGCATCGTTATGGTTGCAGGGTTCGATTGAACTGGCAAGCCTTCAATGATGGCAACTGCCTGCCTGCGTCATAATCCTGTGGAAGTTCCCGCCGCTATATTTTGGGCCTGTGCGCGGCCGCCGGGTCCACACCGATCAGATTTCGTTCTTGCGGATGTTGCGCAGGATCTTGTGAAGGGTCGTCAGAAACGCACGATATTCATCGTCGTCGATATCGCGAAACATCTGGCGGAGGCCTTCATACATCACAGGCCAGATCTCGTTGAAAATGGTGCGGCCCTCCTCGGTGATCGAGACGTCGCGAACGCGCAGATCATCAGGGCGGGGGGTGCGGATGATCAATCCCTGCTCCTCGAGCGAGTCGACCGTACGGCTCATGGTGGACTGTTCGGTAACACCGAAGACAGAGAGCTCGTTGATCGTCAGCGACGAGGAAACCGACAGAACCGCAAGCGCGCGCATCTTGGCCGTCGTCATCTCGCGCGAGCGCAATTCGTCGGCGAGATTGACGTTCCACCGTGCCATGATGCGGTTCATGATATACGGCGCGAAATTGTTCAGGCCAATCTCGCCAAGGCCCGGCATTCGCCCATCCTCATTGCCCGGACGGCCAAGAATTTCACCGGAGAAGCCATTTTCCATTCCGCTATGCTCCCGCATGGTCACTTGAGTGAGGAGGCGAGCAGGAAACCTGATCCGCCACCAAGGCCCGGGCCCGGATGGGTTGAAGCCCCGATATGGTGAAGCCCTGGTACATGGGTGGCGTGGTTAGACGGCTTCTTGAAAGGACGCCAGAGGAAAAACTGGTCGAGGCCGCAGAAACCACCGTAGGGATCGCCGCCAACAAGGTTCATGTTCATGGTTTCGAGATCGGCCGGAGAATAGACCCGGCGCGCGATCACGGCCTCGTCGAAGTCCTCGATATGGTGGCGCAGCATTGCCTCGATGCGATCGGCGAACGCCTCGCGGAGCGTCTCTGTCCATTTCCCGTCGGCGGGCACCTCCAGTTGACCTGCGGCATCACCCTTGATGTAGCGCGGCGTGTCCGGCAGCTGCAGCCAGAGGATCGACTGCCCCTCCGGTGCACGTGTCGGATCAAAGGAAGCCGGCTGGCCGACACAGACGGTCGGCTCGGCAGGAAGCATGCCCCGTTCAGCCTCGTTCGCAGAACGCGAAACGCCGTCAAGCCCGGGGGTGAGATGCAGGAGAGCGACCTTGCCCAACGCATCCCCGGCCTTCCAGCGCGGCGGCGCCTTCAAGGCATAATGGATCTGCATGTTGCCCTTGCCGTAGCGATAGCGCGACAGCCCCTCGCTGACATCAGAGGGCAAGGACGACGGCCAGTCCTTGAGAAGCCGGGTGTAGATCTGATCCGGCGTCATGGAGGCGATCACGCCGCTGCCAGATTTGTAGGTCCGTCCATCGGTAAGCTTGACCCCGGAGACCTTTCCGTCGGCACCGGGAAACACCCGATCGACATCGGCACCCGTGATCACATCGCCACCCTGATCGCGGATCAGCCGCTCGAAGGCCTTCAGCAGGTTTTCCGCGCCACCCTTGACGATGGGGCATCCCGCAAGCTCGATGGCAAAACCGATGACCTTGGTCATTTCGGCCGAATAGCTGCTCTCGGGACCCAGACCACAATGCAGTGCCCAGGGAGCCCAGAGCGCCTTCACCTCTTCTGACGCATAGGTGGTTTCCAGATAGCCGCGTGCTGGCGCAAGCGCCTCGCCGAAAAAGGCCGCGAGGCCCTTCAGGCCGCGCTTCCACGCTTCCTTCGCAACAAGTTTGGCAGTCGCCACCGACCAGAGATTGCCGCCGAGCAGCCCGAAGACGAACCCGGCATTGCCGCCAAAGCGGTTCATCTCGCGATCGAAGGCCTGCCCGTCACCGGCAGCGAGCCCTTCAAAATGCGCGATGTTATCTGCACGCTTCATCGCCAGGATCGCATGCGATCCATCGGGCCTCAGGACGCCTGTCGGCGTTGCCGAGTGGCAAAACTCGAGGCCGCGTGCCTCGAGGTCCTTGCCAAGCGCTGCGAACGCCGGTGACGTCATGAAAAGCACCATAGTCGTCGCCATCACATCATGAATGAACCCCGGAGCCGTGATCTCCTCGGTCCGCAGGCAACCGCCGATGCGATCATTGCGCTCCAGCACGAGGACCTTCTTGCCCTTTTTTCCAAGCATGGCCGCAGCCACCAGCGCGTTTATACCGCTGCCGATGATGATGTAATCCGGATTGGTGGTCATGGTTCATCTCCACAAGGGGATGGGTTTCTTTGATGTTGGTCTTGCGCAGCAGTAACTCTCCCTCCCTTTTGTGGGGAGGGGGTTTGCTTCCACACGCTCGGCGTCTGCGATCAAGACCCACCCCTGCCTGCTGACATCTCACCCGTCGGGGGGAGACCGGTGGGGCGACCGCCCTGGCCGTGACCTCAGGCAATCAAGGCCAGTGCGCGAACCGGCGAGCCGGTGCCCTGCACGAACTTCAACGGTGCTGCGATCAGGATCGCACCCTTCGCCGGCAACTGGTCGAGGTTCGACAGGCTGGCCAGACCATACTTGTTGGCCTTGTGCATCAGATTGTGCGCCGGGAATGGCGGGTTCATACCACCGGCCGATCCGGCATCGGTGCCGATCGTTTCCTGGCCCCAGCCGATAATGCCCTTGGAGAGAAGGTATTCGATCGCCTCAGCCGTCGGTCCTGGCGAATGCGGGCCGTTTTCGTCTGCGTTGAGGAAGGTTTCGGTCGAGCCATTGCGCTTGTACCAGTCCGTGCGCATCAGAACCCACGTGCCGGGCTGGATATCGCCATGTTCGGCTTCCCATTCCTTGATGCTTTCGACGGTCAGCAGATAATCCGGGTTGGCCGCGGACTCCTTCGAGCGATCGATCACATTGACAGGCGCAACGAAGTTCTGGGGCGGGATGGTATCCGTCGTGTTGCCGGCATGATCCTTGCCGGTGATCCAATGGCATGGCGCGTCAAAATGCGTGCCAGTGTGCTCACCCAGTTCCAGCCAGTTCCACGCCCAGAAAGGGCCGTCCTGATCGTAAGCCGAGATCTTGTGGACCTTAACATTCGGCGTATTCTTGCCGAACTGCGGCGGCAGATAAAGAACCGGCGTGTCCGGGCCAAGCGGTGCTGTGAGGTCAACGACCTTGACCGCGCCATTCAGAAGGCTCGAGGCGAGAAGAGAAAGAGTTTGTGAATCCGTCATGGCGTTCCCCTTGTTTTGGCGGTTGCGCACCCGGCGGAACCCCGCCCGGGACCTGCATTACGCAGACGCTAGATCAGAAAATATGTAAATGCAAGTAATATCCCTTACCGCAATATTCGCTTGTAAAGCGGTCCATGGCCCCGCTGTGGCGGGAAGAGAAGCCTTAAGCCCATAATGCGGTTAAATGCGCGCCATCTCCCCCGCGTGCGTAGATATTTTAAGCTTGAGACATTTCCGGGAAAATGTATGCATACAGAAATAAATCCGCAAAACGGGGGATTATGATGTCTGATTTCGATGCGGTGATTTTGGGTGCCGGGCATAACGGATTGGCTGCCGCCATCCATCTCGCTGCCAAGGGCTGGAAGGTTGCCGTCGTCGAAGCAAAGTCCGTCGCCGGCGGCGCTGTGAAGACCGCCGAACTGATAGAACCGGGCTTCCGCAACGATCTGTGCGCCATGAACCTTTCGATGTTCGCTGGCTCCGCATTCCACCGGAAATATGCAGCGGACCTGGCAGCACATGGACTGAAGTTCATCCCCGCCCCGAATTGCTTTGCAAGCGTTTTCCCCGACGGGTCGCATCTCGGCATCGGAACCGATGCAGAAGCCAACAAGGCCGCGATTGCTGCGCTTTCGCCGAAGGATGCGGAACGCTTTGCGGCCATGTCTGCCGATTTTGGTGCTGCAGCGCCCCACCTTTTCGGGCTGCTCGGAGCCCCCATGCCATCATTTGCGAGTGCCCGCACCGTCTGGAAGGCCTGGCGCGCCGGTGGCGTGCCTCTTCTTTACGAACTCCTTCAACTCCTCCTCTCGTCGCCGCGCGCGTTTCTCGATCGGCATTTCGACAACGAAAAGCTGAAGGCGATGATGGCTGCGTGGGGTCTGCATCTCGATTTCCCCCCGGATGCCGCAGGCGGAGCGCTCTTTCCGTATCTGGAGACCATGACCAACCAGGCCTTTGGAATGGTGATCGGCGCCGGTGGCGCCGATACGATCATCACGGCGATGACCGGTCTGCTAAAGGCCAAGGGCGGTGAGCTTCTGCTCAATGCGCCCGTGAGCGCCATCGAGACCGAAAATGGCAAGGTACGCGCGGTTGTGCTGTCCGATGGTCGCAGGTTGACCGCGCGCAAAGCCGTCATTTCCAACATTCACCCCAAGATCCTCTTTTCGGGTCTGGTCAAGGGTGCAAATCCGCCAGCAAACTTTACGAGGAAGGTCGCCAGCTACAGGGCAGGACCCGGGGCGATGATGATCCACCTCACCCTCGACGATCTACCGAATTGGAGCGCGTCGGACGCGCTACGATCCTATGCCTATGTGCACATCGCGCCGAACCTGTCGATGATGAACCGCCTCTATGACGAAGCGGTCACAGGGCTTCTGCCGCGCGAACCTGCACTCGTCGTTGGTCAGCCGACGGCCATCGATCCTTCGCGCGCGCCGGATGGAAAACATGTTCTCTGGATCCAGGTGCGTGTCCTTCCCGCCGAGATCAATGGGGACGCGGCAGGCGAAATCACCGCGACCAATTGGCCGGACGCAAAAGAGGCCTATGCCGAACGCGTTCTCGATATCATCGAGCGCTATGCGCCGGGACTGCGCGCCCAGATCCGTGGCCGCGCAATCTATTCGCCACGCGACCTCGAGAGCGAAAACCCCAACCTGATTGGCGGCGACAGCCTGTCCGGTTCCCATCATCTGGATCAGAACTTCCTGTTCAGGCCGGTTGCCGGCTATTCGCGCTACAAAACGCCCATCGAAGGGCTCTACATGTGCGGTGCGGCGACCTGGCCAGGTGCCGGCACAGGCGCTGGTTCCGGCTTCCTGCTGGCAAACATGCTTTCAGGCTGAGAGCGCCTCATCCTTGATGTCTAAAGGATTTTGCTTGACGGCAAGGCAGGCTTGCCGCAGGTAAATCCTTGCTGACACAAACGGGCGGACGGACTGGCATTCATGGATCTCGAAATCGTTGCAGGCGACGTGCAGGACGGCAACAAGCAGGAGCTGCGGCTTTGGCTGCGATTGCTCGCAACCACGAAGCTGATTTCGCAGGAAATACGCCGCCGCCTGCGCACCGAGTTCGGCGCAACGCTTCCCCAGTTCGACCTTCTGGCCCAGCTCTATCGCGAAACGGAAGGCCTGCGTCTGGGCGAGTTGTCCAGCCGCACCATGGTCACCAACGGCAATGTGACAGGCCTGGTCGAACGGCTGGAGGGCGATGGCCTTGTGCTGCGCGAGCGGCTGCCTGATGACAAGCGCGTCACGGTCGCAACTCTGACGCCGAAAGGTCGCGACCTCTTCGAAGCCATGGCCGAAGCCCATGAAGGCTGGCTGAAGGAAATCATGGCTGAAGTCGACCCCATCGTCATCTCCGGGCTCTTCAAGCATATGGGCAATGTCAAGGATTCGGCGCAGAAACACCTGTCGGAAGACTGAAGGCTCAGCAGCCTCAATCAACCCTAGCCGACGACGCCCTTGATTTCGAGAACGCCTCGAATGACGGATGATCGCTGGTTTGCGGCGGCCGATCCTCAATTCATGGCAAGAGTTCGATGCGCTCCGAGCTTGCAGGATCAAAGAGATGCAGATCGGAGACATCAAAATGGACCCGAACAACATCGCCGCGTGAAATCGGCAGACGTTCGCGAAGGATCCACAAGAGCTCCTGACCGGCAAAATCAAGGGTGATATGCGCTTCCGACCCTGTCGGCTCCACAAGGCTGACCCTGCATTCAAGGGCTCCGGCAACCGCGTCATCTGCGTGCTTCACATGCTCGGGCCGAATGCCGACGAGCAACGAGCGCCCGACCAAGGAGGCGGCAGCAGCAGGCATCGGCAGGTCCGCCCCCTTCAGCTGCAGAACGACCTCGCCATTGTTTGCGAGCACCTGACCCTCCACGAAGTTCATTGCGGGCGAGCCAATGAAGCCGGCCACAAAGACATTGCGCGGACGGTCGTAGAGCTCGAGAGGCGAGCCGATCTGCTCGATATTGCCACCCTGCATGACCACGATCTTGTCAGCCATGGTCATGGCCTCGACCTGATCGTGCGTGACATAGACGATCGTTGTTTTCAGCCGCTGATGCAGTGCCTTGATTTCGCTGCGCATCTTGACCCGCAGCTTGGCGTCGAGGTTGGAGAGAGGCTCGTCGAAAAGAAATACCTTGGGGTCGCGGATGATCGCACGCCCCATGGCAACACGCTGACGCTGACCACCGGAGAGTTGCGCCGGCTTGCGGTTGAGCAACGGTTCGAGACCCAGGATTTCAGCGGTCTCGGCAACCTTTCTGGCAATCACGTCGCGCGGCACCTTGGCAAGCTCGAGCGCGAAAGCCATGTTCTGCCGCACTGTCATCTGGGGATAGAGCGCGTAGTTTTGAAAGACCATGGCGATATCCCGATCTTTGGACTCGAGATTGTTGACGACGCGCCCGTCAATGGCGATCGCGCCGCCGGTGATGTCCTCGAGCCCCGCAATCATCCTGAGCAATGTGGACTTGCCACAGCCCGACGGACCGACAAGAACCACAAACTCGCCCTTCGCAATCTGGACATCCACCCCGTGGAGAACTTCAAGGGCGGCATAGGACTTGCGCACATTTCTGATTTCGACTGTCGACATGACGCGAACCTTCTCAGTGTCGGGGCTTCACCCTGATGGCCATATAGGGCTTGCCGGGAAGCTCGACGGCGAACGCGGCGTCAGGCCGGCGCGGACGGATTGCCGCGCCGTGGCGGGTCGGATGGTTTGCAGGCGCTTCAACGATCCTGGCGGGCGTCACTGTCATTTCCCAGATATCGATGAGATCGACATCATAGTCGCCGGGTTCCTGTGGCAGACCGGGCGCCCATATGATCGGCTGATGCTCGCCGAGATAGATATAGGTGACCTCTCCGTCACGCGCGCCCGACACGCGGCTCCACGGCCAGCTTGCGACTGCACCGATGGGTGTCAGGCCCTCGCCGACATCCTGCTCCAGAATGTCGCGAAGGAAGCCGATCCGCTTCCATGACTCCCCGTGAAGAACACCACCCTTGGCCCACCAGAGAATGTCATTCGGCTCCATGAATGTTTCGCCATGCCCGGCATAGCCGCCGCGCATCAGCGTCAGCCAGTATCGGTGCACCAGTTCCATGGCCGAGATATTGCCCCAAGAAAGCATGATGTCGCCCTCGTATTCCGGCTCGTCATTGATGATCGGCTTGCCGAAGGCTTCGCGCCATTCCTGCGTGAGTTTGACGTCCCAATTCTGAATGCAGACATGGCTGACCCAGGGTTTGCGGTGATCGTAGTTTGCCTTCACGTCGCCGTTGTGGATCGATTTCAGATGATTGTAGGGGTCATGCTCCTCGATGATCTGGAAGTATCGATCCCACTGCGGCATCGGCTTGGTGTCGAGCAAGAAGTCATACTCGTTGGCAAGCGACCACCAGACATTTCGAAATGCAGCAAGCCGGGAGGTCAGATAGGCAACATATCGATTGTCCTGCTCTGCGCTCATGTCGCAATAGCCCCATCGATCATAGGGATGAAAGATGATCACATCCGCCTCGATGCCCAGATCGCCAAGGGCAGCAATCTGCTTTTCGAAATGACGGAAGCACTCGGCATTCGGCCTGTCGAAATCGAGTTCGCCGTCTGCATCTCTTTCGAAGACGTCCATCAGCGGCTCGTTGGTATTGAACGGATAGTCCTTGGGGAAGACCGCCATGCGCATCTTGTTGAAACGCGCCTCGCCAAGCGTCTTGAGTGTCTGCTCCTGCAACTCGAGAGGCTGGTGAGTCCACGCATAGCAAGTCGTGCCGAAAGGCAGGTAGGGCGTCCCGTCCGCATAGGCAAAATGATAGCGATTGGAAACATGAACCGGGCCGTGCACGCCGCCGCGAGCAGGTCCCACGGAGAATGTGCCGGATTTGCCATCGAGTTCCTTGGCCGAAGAAACCGTTGCATAGCTCCAGTCGCCCTCGTTGTCGGGCATGAAGCGGATCTTGTAGACCCCGTCGCCGTCGTAGAAGCCCGAGACGCGGATCGTGCGGTTCTTCTGGCTGAAGATGGCCTCCAGTTCGACGTCCAGAAAGGGGTTCCCATCGGACGGACCGACAAATCTGGCTTCAAATACATCCCACTTGGCGACGTCCTGTTTGTGCATGGTCATTTCCCTGAAGTTTCTGTGGTCGAAATCAGCCCTTCACCGAGCCGGATGTCAGCCCGGCGACGAAGTAGCGCTGGAAGAGAAGGTATACGAGAGTGGCCGGCAGGACCGTCATGATGATCGCGGCGTTCAGCTGGCCATAGTCGCGCGAGAACTGGCCCTGGAAGGCGGACAGGCCGAGCGGCAGCGTCCACATTTCGCGATCCTGCAAAAGCACCAGCGCCATGGCGAATTCGTTCCACGTGGCGACGAAATCGAGGATGAACAGCGCGGCCAGTACCGGCAGACTGATCGGCAGGAATATGCGGCGGAAGATGGTGAAGTGCGAGGCGCCGTCAATCCTTGCAGCCTCCGTCAATTCCCGCGGCACGGCGCGGAAGAAAGCATGCAGGATAAAAACCTGGTAGGGTATGCCGAAGGCGAGATAGGGCAGGATGATACCCGGGTAGGTATCGATGAGCTTCAGGCTGTTCACCAGTGTGAAGAGTGGCGCCAGCATGACCTGAAAGGGTATCATCGTTCCAAACAGGATGGCCTGGAACAGGATGTTCCCACCGGGGAACCGGATCCGCGCCAGCGCATAAGCACACATGGCGGAAAGGAAGATACCGAGCGGCACCTTGATGACCGTGATGATGATGCTGTTGAACAGCGTGGTGCCGAAGCGCCCCTTGTCCCAGGCCGCCGTATAGTTCGACGTCTGCAGATGAAGCGGAGGCGCGAAGGCGCTGGTCGTCATCACATCGCCGTTTGACTTGAACGACGTGAAGACGATGAAGACGAATGGCGCGAGCCAGATGGCTGCGGTCACAAAAAGCGCAATCCAGAGGCCGACAAGCACCCAGTCGCGCTGGGGCTTGATGACGATATCGTCCGCATGCATCTGATTTTCAGAGACGCTCGTCATTCTTCACCACCCTCGCGCTTCTTGGCCCATCGCATGTAGGGAACGACGATCAGCAGCGTGATGATCAGCAGCACGACCGAAATCGCGGATCCGTGCCCGAAATCGAAGATCTGCATCGATTGGGTGAAGGCCCAGAGCGCCAGCATCTGCGTTGATTGCGCGGGTCCGCCACCCGTCAGGCCATAAATGATGTCGAACGCCTTCAGCGACCCGATGACCGAAAGGACCAGAACGATCGTAATCGTTGGCCGCAAGGCCGGCAGGGTCACAAAGCGAAAGATCTGACGCCTGTTTGCGCCGTCGATCCGCGCCGCTTCAACGAGACTGCGGTCAACGCTCTGCAGCCCCGCGAGAAAGAGAACCATGGATGCGCCGACACTCTGCCAGATGAGGGCGATGAAGGCGGCATAAAGAGCGGTTTCGCGCGTGCCGAGCCAGTCCTTTATCCAGGATTGCAGCCCCCACGACGTCAGCAGCTGTGCAAACAGACCGAAGAATGGATCGTACATCCATCGCCACATCGTCGCGACTGCGATCGGGGCAATGATGACGGGCAGATAGTAGATTGCCCGCATTGCGTTGCGCCCGAAGAGGGGCTGATTGAGACCCAAAGCCAGGATCAGGCCAATCATCGGTGGGAAGATGGTCGACAGAACGGTCCAGATGACAGAGTTTCGAAACGCCTGCCAGAAAACGGGATCCTTGGTGAAGATGTCGACATAATTGGCGATGCCCACGAACTGCTTGCTGGCATCAAGCCCGTTCCATTTCTGGAAGCTGAGCCACACGACATCGACCATCGGGAAGACAGCAAAGACGACATAGATCGCAATCGCCGGTACGATGAGGAAGAGAGCCTCGTTGGTCTCGCGGGAATTTGAGTTCTTGGCTTTCATGACGCCTCGGGGCGATGCGGACCGACGAATGGCAGTTAAACGGCATAGTAGGAAAAGCGCGAAGGCTATATGATAGCCTCATGCGCGTTGATCCCGATAGGACAGTCGCCGCCCGGGAGTTCGGACGGCGACCGCCGGGAGGTCATTTCCGGTTGGAAATGAAGGCCTGTAGCTGCTTGGCCGCATCGGCGCCGGCAATGTTGCCGCTGGCAACGTCGTTGATGACGCGGAAATACTCAGTTGTTACGTCAAGCGGAAACGCCTGGTCGCCGTTCATGTAGACCGCCTTGAACGAATTGAAGATGCCGAGCCACTTTTGATCGAGGTCACGCGGCTTTTCATACTTCACGTTCTTGTTGATCGACGTCGTCGAGAGTTTTCCGACCAGTTCCTGCTGCACGGGCGCCGAGTTGAAGTAATCAAGGAACTTCGCCGCGAGATCCGGGTTCTTCGACTTCGTGCTCACATAGTTGTATTCGGCAAAACCATAGAGGCGATCCGTGCCCGTCGGGAACGGGAAGACGTCGAAACTGTCCAGATTGCCGGCCTCGGCCAGCTGCTGGACAAGCCAGTCACCCTCCAGCATCATTGCAGCGCGTCCGGCCACGAACAGATTGAACGACTGCGAGTTGTCGATCCCCATGAAGGGGTTGAGAATGTAGTTCTTGCTCCACTTGGACAACTCCTCGAAGGAGGCCGTGGCGCATGGCTCGGTCGACCAGTCGACCTTCATGTTCATCAGCGCGTCATGCTTGTCTGCGCCGCATTTCGATTCCAGGATCACATCCATGAGCCGCATGACATGCCAGTTCACGGTGCCGCCGAACGTGATCGCGGGGATGCCTGCAGCCTTCAGCTTCTCGGCATCGGCAACGAGCTCGTCGTAATTCTTGGGAAGATCCGTGATGCCGGCCTTCTGGAACAGCGCCTTGTTGTAATAAAGCGCCTCACCCTTGAAGGTGAATGGAACGCCATGGCGTCCGCCCGGATAGATCTTTGAGAAGGACAATGCGGCGGGCAGGAATGCGTCGTCCCATTTGTACTGCTCGTAATATTTGTCGAGCGGCAGGCTTAGCCCTGCCTTGATGTATTCGCCGCCGAGACCAAGACCAGCCCAGCTGAAATAGATGTCCGGCCCCTTGTCGGAGCCAGCCGCGACGCGCAACGCGGTCTTCAAATCATCGACGCCTCGCGTGACGATCTCGATCTTCGTCCCAGGATTTGCAGCTTCGAAATCCTGAACGATTTTCTTCATGGTGGCGTTTGCGGCATCAGAAAAATTCAGCGTCCACCAGGTCAGCTGATCTGCAAACGCCTGACCGGATCCAGCGAGAATGCTGGCCGCCAGGCTTACGCTGGCAACGATATTCGATGTCCTGCCCATGTTTTCCTCCCAAAGGCTTGATTGTCTCCTCCCCCTTGTAAGCAAACTTCTGGCGGTTGTGATAGAACTATCCCAGCGGCTCCGGATGGCAGCCCGATCCCCCTCAGGTCT